>Ga0196901_1000008_pt1 | contig 89728 bp, 103 predicted proteins | sample CB_VirMetaG_FD_169099 | JGI IMG/M metagenome (GOLD analysis project Ga0196901, IMG submission 169099) | Freshwater to marine saline gradient viral communities from Chesapeake Bay - CB_1504_1 Viral MetaG (v3) (version 3) | ecosystem: Environmental > Aquatic > Marine > Coastal | place: USA... | reverse complement strand
AACTTATGTGATCGCCAAAACTAACAATAGTTTTAGTAACACTTGTGTTGAGTAAGACTTCGCCGCTTTGAACGCTTACTAACCGCATACTCACAGTTACCACATCCTGGCGGTATTCTGTGCTTGGACCAATACCTAAGTATCTGGCTCCTGCTCCGCCGGTTAACGTGTTAGAGTCGTAACCAGTAATGGCTCCTTCTACTAACACACCAGCAAACAGCATTGGTTTAAGAGGTGTTTCGTCATTGACTTGTTGACGTGCTTGTCGGATAATTTGACGTTCTTTTGTTAAGTTGTCTAATCCAACACGCTCTACAACCCTAAACCATTCACCTCCGCCCACTTCCTTGAGGGCTTTAATAACCCATACTTCAGCACCTTGCGTTACTGCGTAACTAATATTCGCAAGTTTGTCTGAGGGTTTACGCTGTCCAGTTTTATCTTGAAAACCATATACAGCCGCAACAAGTTTACCGCCACTAGGAGGCGGGATATCCATAAATCCTTCAACGTGAGTTACAATTCGAGATGGGGGTTCGTACTGTTTAGGCGGGTTTGCTACGCACCCTCCAAGTATACCAGCAGCGAGTAGTAGTAGAATTAAGCGTGTCAAAATGCGAAATCCCCAACCGGTGTCTGGAACTCAGAGGCTAAATCGCCATTGCTATCGTATATTTCAACATATACAATATCGTTCTCACGTTTCCATTTAATGGTATCACCGAATGGGGTTTCTACTTCCGACCAACTTGTGTCTGCCAAGTTACTGCTTTCACCAAAAAGAGCGTCCGCAATTTGCTTAGATAGTTGTGCATACACACGACTTTCTAAGTTGTTCTTAAACTTGTAAAGATTAGTTGATTTAGCGTCTCGTTCTGCTTTATCAATAGCGGCTTGTTCGTCGTCTTTTATTTTCTGCTTACGTTGTTGTTCTAACTGATCTATAGTTAGGACGTGGGTACTATACCCATTGCCGCTAAACGCAGGACTATGAAACTGGTGAGTTAACTCACCTGCCTCTGCTTTAAATGTAAACAGTACAAAGATTACTGTTAGAATAATTGCTACAATAGCCGCAAGGCCATCGTCGTCGCTTTTCAAGTTGAACCCCCATTCTACTTGTCCTAGTATTTATATGGGGGTTTTATAATGATTAACGGCGTATATAATTAATTTATACAGTCCTGTCATAAATGTAATCCCAGTCTGCTGGGGGTTCAGACTGTTGGAACTTTATACAACGTTTTTCTATATCATCGTAGAACGAATCTAACTCGCCACGAAAGATACCTTTTAGATGTTCTAACGCATCAATACAAAACTTCCAATTACGTTTTTTATATTCTTTAATTAGGTTTTCGTGTAAATTTGAGTATTCAGCGATTCTGTTAATATCAGTTAACGGCACATGCTCGCTGTCAATAACACAAAAACTTCTAACAGGGGCTGCATCCTTGCTATATCGAATTGTGTCTAATTCCAATAGAAGGTACTTATCGCCTACAATAGAGGCGGCTTCTTCACCTGTTACAATATACATAATTATTCTGTTTCTGGTTCGAGTTTAACTTGTAACGGATATCCATTGCTACGAGCACTTACCGTTACTTCAATTCCTTTTTGTTCAGCCATCTCGTATGGTAATACTGCTACCACAGCTGATCCCTGAACATGAATATCTTCGGTAATTTTTTCAGCTGTAATTAATGCGTAATCAAAATAGTCAACTAGACTGTCAATAACGAACTCCATGCTTGTTTGATCATCGTTTAAATAGATAACCTTAAACATCGGTGGCTCCTGTAGAGCAACGTTTGGCTTAATTCTGGTTTTAGTATCCACTTGTGTAGCCATTCTTTTCTCCTGTTATTATAATATTTAACAAAATAGGGAGGATCTCCCTCCCTATCTTGTCTATATTATATTAGCCTTTGTAATCAATTGCAATAGTTTTTGGCTTCTTTGCTTCCGGAACAAGACGTTCTAGTTTCACTGAAAGAATACCATTTTCAACAGAAGCGCCGGTTACTTCAACATATTCGCCTAAAGTGAATGTACGTTCCCATTTACGATAAGCAAGATCCTTATGGAGATACTTACGATCTACATCTGAATCTTTTTTATCTCCGGAAATAATTAGCTGATCTTCTTGAGAAGTAATGGAAATGTCACCTTCGGCAAATCCAGCAATTGCAATCTCGATAGTGTATTCATTATCACTATCTTCAACGATATTATACGGTGGATAATTGTTAGCTTTTGATTGTTCAAAGTTACGAACCATTTGACTCATAATACGATCAAAGCCAATGGCGTTACGATGGAAAGGTGAGAAATCGAATGCGGTTAAATTTGTCATGTTAGTCTCCTTATATTAAGCAAGATTTCGAAATGTAGACCCAACCTTGGCATCTACACTAATATTTATCATTAGTTTAACAAAACATTAACTTTAAGTCAAGGTCTTGTAGTATTAATTTTTCCAAAATATCAGCAATTGCCTGATGTCCTGCTTGCGACGGGTGTCCTGATAATCTAGGAAATAATGTATCATTGTTTGAATTAAATGTAACAAGATCATTTCTGTACCGTTGAGATTGGTGATAATGAGGCAAACTTAACGTTTCTAAAAGAGTTTTATTTCCGTTACAAAAAAATTTACTTCTATCAATGTTTTCCCACAATTCAACCGATGTCCACCCCCAAACATAAAAGTCTCGCAATTGATATTGCTTACATAAATTTTGTAATGCCAATAAAATTGTATTCGCTCGATGGGTGTCGTATTCTAATGTCTGATATTGTTTGTACCATGTCTCTGCTATGTCAGATTTGTTGTGCGGGAATATATTAACTTCGTTTCCTTCGTGATCCCAAACTAGTTCTCTTGACGGCGAAGTTAGGAAAAATAAAGCTATATCACCTGGGTTAAAATCTTTTGCTGATTGGGTAAACTGCACCAGTAGATGTGATAAACTAGTACTAGGTTTTGCTGTCTTTATAAAATCAATTTTAAACTTTTTGGCAATTAATTCGCCAAATGGTTTTTCGCCTTCGAGCAATTCACATCCGTTAGCCCATGAATCGCCAAAGGAAATAAGTTTCATTGATGTTTTGATCTAGGTTTTACCGGGAGTGTCTGACTACGTACATGCTTTTCCCATCGACGTTTTGCTGCGGCTTTAGCTTTTTGACGTTTAGTCGAAGGTTTTTCATAATGCTGCCGATCTCGAACATCTTGAAGAATGTTGCTTCGTTGCACTTTCTTCTTTAATTTACGTAATGCTTTTTCAACATTACCGTCGCGGACTTCAATGCGTGTACCTTTATTTGATTTATTCATAATTTATATTAGTGCTGTAGGAGTATTTACCAAAACTTCATTAATAACAACAGTTGCTATGTTGTTATTATGATAACGAACCAAATTAAACATATGCGGTAACAGAATTTTTTCAAGTTCAGCACGCAATCCACGAGCTCCTGTTTTTTGATCAATTGTTTTTTCAACAATGCATACTAATGCCTCAGTGGTGAATTCTAAATTTACTTCGTTGCAATTAAACAAATATTCAAATTGTTTTAACAAACTATTTTCAACACTTGTTAAAATATAAACCATATCGTCTTTGCTTAGTTCTTCAACAAATGCAAAACTTGAAAAACGACCTACAAACTCTGGAATAAGACCAAACTTAATTAGATCTTTAGGTAGCAGATCAATTTTAGACACATCGACTTTATTAACGTCAGCACCAAACCCAATTCCTGAGCCTTGCACTCGTTGTTTTAATATATCATCTAATCCTACAAATGCGCCAGCAGCAATAAACAAAATATTTTTAGTGTCTACTTCTATCATCTCCGCCGTCGGATGTTTACGATTACCTTGGTTAGGAACACGAACTACAGTACCCTCGACCATTTTTAACAAAGCCTGTTGCACACCTTCACCAGATACATCACGTGTTACGCTAGTAGACTCCGATTTACGGCCAATTTTGTCAATTTCGTCAACAAATACAATTCCACGTTGTGCTTTCTCTACATCGCCATTTGCATTTTGCAGTAACCTTGAAATTAATACCTCTACATCATCCCCAACATATCCTGCTTCTGTTAAAGAAGTAGCATCTGCAATAGCAAACGGAACGTCTAAATAATCAGCAATTGTTTTAGCTAATAATGTTTTACCTGACCCAGTTGGGCCTAGTAGCAATACGTTACTCTTATCTACTTTTACAGGACCTTTTTTATTAATACGCTTATAGTGGTTAGCGACAGCAACACTTAAAACCATTTTGGCTTTATCTTGCCCAATAACATATGAATCTAAGTGCGTTTTTAATTCTACAGGATCAATGTTACGAGCTTCGTGTTTTTCTTTATGTTCAACTTTTTCGTCATCGAGCAAATCAACACAAAAATCAACACAATTATTACAGATGCTGACTCCTTCTCCAACAATGAGTTTCTTAACTTCGTCTTTTGATTTGCCGCAAAAGCTGCATTCATTTATATTTGTTTCTGACATATTATAAATCGTTGGCTACTTTTTGTTGTATTTTTGTTTTTTCATTGGCATTTAACAGCTCTGGGTCATATTCACCAATTGAAATCTTATTCACAAGCCAATCAATGTATTCGTCTGAATACGAGTCATTGGATAATATATTCTTATCTTGTGGGTCCCAAGTTACGCCGTTGCTTCTATATAATTTAGTTGGTTCAAAGTCAGTGCGTAAAAATAATCGTCCCTCGTTGTATTTTATAGGAAATCTTGATCCAAACGGAACTTCGTGTGTTAAATCTAATTTTAATTCTGGGTGAGATTTTATTAACGCATGATCTCGATACATCTTACCTTCGTAAGAAATATATTCATCACCGACTCGTGTTAATCTAACTTTTACTTCTTCGTCCGTAGAAATGCGACTAGTGCTTTCTTCTGTAGTCTGTTGCGTGTCTTGTTTGGGCTCTTGGTTTGTGTCCACTTGTTCATTTGTGTCTTCCTTTACTGTTTTCTTTTTCTTTTTAGTTACCGTCTTCTTTTTTTTTGGAGCGGCAGGTTTAATTGCTTCTTGTACAGGAACTGTATTCCATATATCGTCTACATCAACGATACTTTCTTCAATCTGCTCAATCTGATCATTAGTTAAAGGGCCTTCGTCTTGTTCGTATTTGGGTTCTTCAACTATTGCTTCTTCTTTTTTCTTGCGCTTTGCTTGCGCCATTTCAAATGAGTATTGACTTGCTATTAATAATAACACAGCAAGTGGGTCAAATACAAATATAATGGTAACAATGACCCAACGCACCGCTTCTTCTAATAAATTACGATCTGCTTCTGCACTATAAATGAATTCTGCGATATACTTAACAGGTCCAACTTCTGCTTCCAATTTACGGAATTGGCTTTCTAATATCGCTTTGTTTTCACGTGCATCGTCTACGTCTTTTTGTACTGCTGTTAGCTGGGTTTCAATATCAGCGACACGTGTTTCAATAGTGCCTGTTTTTTCTTCAGACTGCTCTTTTAGTTTAGTTAAACGAGAATTAACTTCAGCAAACTGCGGAACATACTTTGTGTCAATATTTGATAATTCTGTTTCTAAGTTTTCACGTGCAATACGTTGTTGATCAACAAAGCCTTGCTGTACTATGGAAAACTTTTCTTTCGCTTCATTGATTTGGGTATCGACTTTAGTACCGCAGAACATACAGTTTTTCTTTTCTTCAAGCAATGCTTGAATTTCTGCATTATGTGCTGTTTGTGCTGTTTCTAAATTTAAATTGATACCATTAATAGTTGTGTTTGCTGATAAACGTGCTGTATCTTTTTCTGCATTTACTACTGCTGTTAAACGCTCTAATTCTTTCTGTTCACGTTCGATTAATGTATCAACACGTGTATCTGCGGTACCCGAAGTTAACTTGTCAATTTCACTTTGTAGTCTAGCAACCTTTGCTTCACCACGTGAGATTGTGCCGGTAATAGATTCAATTTTAGCTGTTTGTTCGTCGCTTGCTGCTGTTTGCTCAATATGTGATTTCGAAAGGAATCCAAAAATACCCATGCTTGTAATAAACATGAGTACAATAACAGCAACACTTAGATATGCTTTTAGCCACCAAATGGCACGTTTCCAGTGTTTATGGAGCCAGACCGCAGTTACGAGTTTTGCAATTTCGAGTGCTGTTCCCATAATTGCTACAGGAATCACACTGGCAGCAAAAATAGTGGTTAACCCAACTACACTATAATAAATGGCAATAGCCGAAACGCTTAATGCTGTTAGTAGTGTAAGTACATTCAAGAACATTGTGTATTTATGAGGTTTTTAGAGCTTCTCTCCTTTCTCAAACCCTCTAAACCTCACAAACCGCGGGAACCGTAAGCTATACGACCCATCCTGGTTTTGTGTAACCGCGTCCGCACGGACTTCGGCAACAGTACCAATAATATCATTGCGGGAATTCCAAAAGGAATCACGATCAGCGTCAGTAAGACCGCTGCCCACGTTGACTTTGATGGCTTTACCATCGTCAACTCCTTCACACACAAGGGCGCCTAATCGACCTTCGTTACGCCCTGTGCCTTCTTCCACTGCAACTACTTCCAGGTCAACAGTAATGTTTGGCTTCCATTTAAGCCAATGTGTTGTGCGCTTACACTCATATGGAGCATTAGCGTCTTTAATCATAATTCCTTCGTAACCTTGTGCTACGCATTCATCAGCATAGCGATGCATAACATCCATTCCCTGACCTGTGCTTAAATCAACACGTATATCAGGTTCTACTCGAAGATTAGGTTGTTCTTCAATACGTCCCTTTAATGCTCGTAATGTGTCGGTACGCACACTTTGTTTTACACGACTCACACCTTGAATAAATCCACCGTAGTTAAGAATGTCAAAAATATGGAAACGACTGTCAGAAGCATCTGCATTGTATTTGCGATGTGCTTGCTTCATGAGTGTTTGAAAATCATCGCTCATCATTTCGCCGTCAAGCACAAAATTAGGTGTACTCATGACGTTTTGAAGAACCGGCATCACACGCTGTAGCTGCGGAATGATATGATTGAAATTTTCAAACTGTTTGCCATTGCGGCTATAGATAGCAACGGTTCCGTGAACGCAAATTACAATAACACGTACACCATCTAGTTTACGTTGTAAAATCTTGTCACCTGTCATTTTCTTTTCTTGCTTGGCCGAATCTGTAGCAAGCTGGCATTCAAAAACAGGAATCTTTAGATCAGTGTTGCCTAGATACTTGTTAAATGTTTTTAGTGTAGCGCCTACACGCAAATCTTTCTGTATTACAGGTGCGCAAAAACTGTTCCATTGATCTGAATCAAAACGTTTAGACATTGATTCTACTGCAAAAACAGCATCGTTTCCGGTAAGTTTACGATCGTTTAGATCTGATAATAATGTTCGCCAAGCTATCCAAGGATTTTCTCGGTTGGTTAACCCTTCAGTAACAGGTACTTTTTTAATATTATACGTTAAGAACGGACTATATGCTGCAAACGCACCAAACAAAAACCATTCTGCAGATTTGTCACCGAGTGTGCGTGCTGCGAGTGCTTGTTCAATAACCTTTTCTTTGTGGATACGACTATTGCTCTCATTGAGCTTATGAATCCAGGACGCCGGCATATTAACCTACTTTAATGTCTTGTACCGCTTCGCGGAATGAATCGGATGTTACTTGTTGATCTAAATATTTAATAGTCCACAACCCTTTCTTCGGATCGTGTACTGCACTCATACCATATTGTGCCATTAAGCGAACCGCTTCTTTATGTGTGATGCGAGCTTTACTGTACTTAACATTTTTTGTATCACAGCAAACTTCATGCGGATCGCAATCTGGTCCTTCGCACGGAAGTTTAAATAAAAATAAACTGCGGATCCAATTCCATAATTTCTTTAGAAAATTAATCATTATACCCCTTGTGAATATTTCGATGTCGAAAGTTCAGCTGTCTCGGTTGACTGCGGTAAGTCTGGAAGATTATCAGCACCAATACCTAATCTCTGTAACTTAACAGAGTTTCTCCCTTCGCGCAGACTTGCAATAATAGCTTCGCCTGCTTGTGATGTGTCCGCTAATTTTTCAAGAATTTCAGCCGGACCTTTAAGAGTGTTTTGCTTTGCGTAGTTATGCAAATTTTGTACTAAGCTCATTGCACTAGTTTTTGAGCTAGGAGTACTCGCTAATGTTACTCCTGCGTCCGACAATGTTGCTAATTCTAACAAAATATGGTCAGCCATAGCGTCAAACGAGTCGTTACAGATATTAACCGCTGTACTTGGTAACGCTGATATAGCCGAATTTGCACTTGAAATTAGTGCTGTAATTGCAGCATCATAATCTGTGTGTGTTCCGGCTGCTGGATATCCTCCAGGAATTACAATTGGTCCAGTACCGTATACATCATTAACCACATCAATCATGACTGTAAATACTCCAGTATCACTGCCTGCTTTGTAAAGACTATCCAAATTTCCATTTGTAGTTAGTTCTGATAATTGTTCAATTACTGTTTCAAGTTCATCATTATGTACAATACCAGCCGGGGTTCCAATTCCGTCGCTTAGATAGTACTTTCCGTTAGGACCTGATCCATTTCCAAAACTACTAGTAAAGTATGATTTTACACTATCTGGCACTGGTTTGTCAAGAGAATTAATGCCATTTAACCCGTAATTTGTTTCTATTTCTAATGCTAAAGTAGATAAATCCGAAACTGTTAAATTTTCTAAGTTTTTGATTTGTTTAATACTTTTAATAAAAGTAACATTTGAATCAGCAACTGATTTAGGCAATATACTATAAAGATTTTTTCCGGATCCGGCAAATACTTCATTTACTGCTTTTGTTGAGTCTTTATATATATTTGTTAAAATATTATTTGAATAGTACGTAAATCCTTGGTAACTGTTTGGAAAAAGTTTTGTTAAATCTAATAAATCAGCTAATGTTTCAATGCCTGACACAGTTTCGATCAATAGGCTATCTAAAATTATTTGTAAATCAGCGTTTGTTACTGTCTTAAATGCTGCATAACATTTCTTTTGGATTACCGGAGCAATATCAAAACCTTCTGTATCGATCTTATACATTAATCCTTCGACATTGACCCCTGCGTGAAGCATTTCGTCTTTAATTACTTTAATTAATCCTCGATCATAAAGTACTTTAATTAGATATTTTGGCGTCCCAAACATATCTATATCTTTAAGATTAATATATCTCCCGGTATTAGCTAAATCAGTGCCAAAATCTTCAGTGTATAAATTTACACTAGTAATGCCGCCTGTAGTTAAACTATCCATGCTGTCAAACGTTGGGCCCAAATATTCGCTATTTTTATTTGCAGCATCGATTAATTGGTTAGTAGACGTTACATATCCTTGCACAGTTGACATATGGATGGCAAATTTACTTAGATCACCATTTCCTAGAATATTATCTGCATGGGTTTCTAACTGATCAATAAATCTGTCTTCTGCATTACCAATTCCACTTTTGCCATCTGGAACGGTATTTGTAACTGCTGGGAAATTTACAGCAGAAAATGTTTTCATACTTGTTAACACGCCGGCGCTAACAACTCCAGCGGCGCTAGTTAATGCTGTATTAAATTCATTGACTGCGCCAATAGACTGATACGTAGTCATGTTTGACTGCAATTCTTGATTTATATCAAGTCCGGTATTTTGTAAAATACCTGATCCTGCAATCATCATCAATGGGCTTAATGGACCAGGCATACTATGCTACCATTACATCTGGGCTACCGGCATTTCTGACATGTCCGCATGAATCAGTATCACCTATTCTAATAACTGGTTTACCTTCGGCAAAAACTGTTGGACTACCGCCTTGGGTTACTGCGCTACAATGTGGATCACACCCCGGGGCTCCACAACAAGTGTGTGGTGTTACACTATCGCCAGGAACACTAATAGGCAGTCCATTAACAAATACCGTTGGAGCGCACGGCCCGGTTACTGTGCCGCCACCTGAATTAGGATCACCTTTTCTTACTGCTGCTGGCAAATTAAATTATCCTGTAATAATTTTCTTCGATGGCGTCTGAATACCAGTTACTGCTTGAGTATATGCTGTGATAACATCTGCAGAAGTTTCGGCCACTAGTGTTACATTATTAGTATTTATCGTAGTATTTGTAGTAGGCAGTGTAGTAAACATACTCGGAATCATCTGGACTCCTTGTGGGGTCATTGCCACGCTAACAGCGTGGTCTAACACAGCTTCATTTGCACCGATGGCAGTAATTTTACCAACAACTTCTTCGCCAGAGTTAAGTTTAAAACTATAAATTTCGTTAATTTTTAAATCCATATCAGTCCTTTTTTTCCTTTTGTGCTTTATCCATTAATACCGTGATCCCTGCTTTACCTGCTCCTTTAAGGCCAGAAAACCCACCCTCGACTAAATGCTCATTAACATAAATTTGCGGCACCGAACGATGCCCTTCGTTTAAAAGCCATTCGCGTGCTTCTGAATCTTGTTCTATGTTAATGGCTTCGTAGTCAAACCCAAACATTTCTAACAGTTGCTTTGCCATGTCACAGTACGGACATGTTGTTTTTGTGTAAATTTTAATCATAAACTAAATCCTTTAAATGTATCTTCTGTTACGTCTTGTTTAGTGCCGCCAACAACATAAGAACTAATTTCGGTTTCTTGCGGTGCTACTTGTACTTCGCCGCCGGCAATCCATTTTTGAGTCCACGGCAACGGATTTGATCCACCTTTGTATGGAGTTTCTAAACCAAGCGAAGTCATACGCTTATTAGCAATCCATTCAACATACTCTACTAATAATTGTGCATTTAGCCCGATCATTGACCCGTCTTTAAACAAATAATCTGCCCAACGCTTTTCTTGTTCAACTACATCAATAAACATCTGTGCAACTTCGTCCTTGCACTCTTCGGCAATCTTAGCAAAATCAGGATCGTCTTTGGGCAGGATCTTAATCATTGTTTGTGTTGATGCTAAATGCAAGTTCTCATCGCGACAAATTAGCTTAATAATTTTAGCATTACCTTCCATCTTTTTAAGTTCAGCAAATGCCCACGAACATGCAAATGAAACGTAGAAGCGAATACCTTCCAGTGCGTTTACGCTATTAATAGCAAGCCACAATTTCTTTTTAATATCATACAAATCAACATCAACGATGTCATTGTTAATTCTATGCTTACCTTCACCTAGCATTTGATACCATGTCGATGCTTCAATTAAATCATCATAGTATTGCGAAATACTTTGTGATGTTTCGTATATTTCTTTAACATCTAGCAATTCGTCAAACACTTTACTTGGATCGGCATAGATATTACGAATAATATGTGTGTAACTGCGACTATGAATAGTCTCGTTAAACGCCCAAGTTTCGATCCAAGTTTCTAGTTCTGGAATACTAACAATAGGTAGCAATGCTAAGTTAGGCGAACGTCCTTGAACAGAATCGAGCAAAATCTGTCGTTTTAAGTTTGAAGTGAAGATATGTTGTTCGTGGTCGTTTAGATCTTTAAAGTCCTTAGCATCGCGCAACACATCTACTTCTTCTGGCCTCCAGAAGAATCCTAACTGCTTATCAGTAAATTTATCAAACTGTTTATACTTTACTGATTCGTAACGTTGCAAACCAACGCCGCCGTTAGGATCTAAAAATGCAAGCGATGTTAAATGCTTGTTATTACGTGTTGGAAATACTTTTTTACTCATATCTTATCTCTTAAAGTTTCTGCAATTCTTTTTGCAATAGCCATCCGTCCAACTAAATTTGGATGATCTTCGCATGGTCTAATGTACTTTTTTACATTTTCATTTTCAGTTCGTAACCAGTCCGACCAGTCACTGTTTCGATATTCAAATTCGTTATCATTTGTAGATGAAAAAAATTCGTTATCAAATTCCTCTTGCACTATACACTTATGTTTATCCACAATCCATCTATCCTTTGGAATTTCGTCCCATAATGGATGCATATCCATTGTTTGATAGTACGATACGTTAAACGTACTTAGAAACCATGGTGTAACCGATTTTGACTTACAATAGTTATATAGTGTATAACAAGTTAGAGCCGAAAGCCAAGAGTCTTGATAGTCATTTAGGGCATTTCGGTTAACATCGCAGAATTCATTAACTGTGTTTCCATGTTCGTCAAAATAGAACCGACGACTTGGACTGGTAATAAAAAATACAGCGTGATCACCAGCTTTAACCGGTGCGCGAACTAATTGCTGTATCATTTCTGGCTGACTTGTTGATGACTGACTGTGATTCTGGTATTCTACTCCTAACAGATCGCTTATCATCTTTGGAATACTTCTTGGAGGTTTACCATCAACTAATTCAATCAGTTCTGGGTTAACTTCGTATATTTCTTCTGCTTCGCCGATTTCATCTGGCCAGCTATCGCCAAAACAATGCAATGTTGTCATTATTAAATTTTACAGCTCTCACATTCATCGTCGAGCTTAGAAACGTCAATTTCACCTTGACCATCATACGTGTTAAAGTAATATAATTGCTTGCCTCCGTACTTGTAGAACATTAAAATATGTTGTAGCATTTCCGACATTGGAATCTTTTCATCTTCATAAAACTGTGGGTTATACGAAGTATTTACAGAGATGCCCTGGTCGATATACTTTTGTAGAACTGCCATAATCTTCAAATAACCCAATGGCGATTTCTGATCCCAAAGTAGTTCATACTTGTTCTTTAAGTGTCGGAATTCTGGAACTACTTGCTTGAGAACACCGTCTTTGGATTGTTTAACTGATACATAGCTGCGCGGCGGTTCCACACCGTTTGTAGCATTTGAGATCTGTGCTGAAGTCTCAGCTGGCATCAGTGCCATTAGTGTACTGTTGCGAATTCCTGTTTCTTTTAGTTGATCGCGTAGTGCTTGCCACGGGACCGCATCAAAGTGGGGGACAAGTTCATCAACATCTTGTTTGTATGTGTCTACGGGAAGAATGCCCTGTCCATATTTGGTTTCATGTACTAGCGGGCAAGCACCTTTTTCGACCGCTAGATCAGCACTCGCTTTAATAAGATAATATGACCAATGCTGTGCCCAGTTATCGATCAACTTCAGATCTGGATCTGAATAGTTAGTTCCGTGTTTAGCCAACCAATATGCCAGGTTAATAATGCCTACACCCAATGGACGACGTCCTTCTGTTGCAAGACGTGCTGCAAGAATAGGATAGTTCTGATAGCTTAACAGATTATCTAGACCACGTACTGCTAGTTCACATGCACGTTGCATTTCTTCTGGATGCTTAAATGATCCCCAGTTAATAGCAGATAGCGTACATAGTGCGATCTCACCGTTCTCATCGTGGATATCATTTAAAGGTTTAGTTGGCAAATCAATTTCGCAACATAGGTTAGACTGCTTAACAGGTGCTACAGTAGGATCAAACGCACCGTGTGTATTAGCATGGTCTACGTTCATTAGGTAAATGCGTCCTGTGTCCTTGCGTTCTTGAACAAACTGCGAGAACAAGTCCATTGCTTTTACACGCTTACGGCGAATATGTGTGTTACGTTCTGCACGTTCATATAATTCGCGGAACAAATCTACATCTGAGAAGAATGCATCATATACCTCAGGAACATCGTTGGGCGAGAATAGCGTAATATAATCATTGTTTAACAGGCGTTCATACATAACCTTATTAAACTGTACGCCGTAATCCATGTGACGCACACGATTATCATCTGTACCTTTGTTGTTCTTAAGAACTAACAAATCTTCAACTTCTAAGTGCCAGATTGGATAATACAATGTAGCGGCACCATTACGCACGCCACCTTGCGAACAAGAACGTGTTGCTGCTTGGAAAAGTTTGTAAAAAGGTATCACACCTGTATGATACGCATCTCCCTTTCTAATAGGGCTCTTGATAGCGCGAATACGTCCTGCACCGACACCAATACCTGCTTTTTGCGACACATACTTAACAATAGAACTCGTAGTTGCATTGATCGAATCAAGCGAGTCATCTGTTTCGATAAGTACGCAAGATGAGAACTGACGCTGACTTGTGCGCACACCTGCCATAACAGGAGTAGGCAAACTTACTTGATGTGTTGAAATTGCATCATAATAATCTTTAACCCAACGCATACGAGTATCGCGTGGATGATCTGCAAATAATGTAGCAGCGATAAGTGCGTATGCTACTTGAGGAGTTTCATAAATTTGTTTAGTTACGCGATTTTGAACAAGGTATTTACCACGCATTTGTTCCATAGCAGCGTAGGTTAAGTGCTCATCGCGATCATGCTTAATAAATGAGTTAATATAATCCCACTCTGCATTGTCATACAACTCAGGAAGCTCTGGATCGTATAAACCAAGACCCACGTTTTGATCTACTAATTTACGGATATGCCACGGTTTAAAATCACCGTAAACTTCTTTGCGCAAGTGATAACAAATAAGTCTACCAGCAACATACTGATAGTTAGGAGTCTCTTCAGAGATTAAGTCTGCTGCTGCTTTAATAAGTGTTTCTTGGATATCTGGTGTTGAAATACCTTGATAAAATTGTAAGTGGCTTTTTAATTCTAATTCTGAAGCACTTACACCTGTAATGTTTTCAGTTGCCCAAAATACAACCTTGTGCATTTTATCAAGGTCAAGAAGTTCCTTGCGCCCGTCGCGCTTGGTCACCGTAATATCGCTCATTGTTTCCTCTTTTATTCTACTGTTAAATTGTTGCTTGATAACAATCTTTTAATTTTTAAGTCTTGAAGTGTATTGCTATTTACTATCTCATTAGGGATATAGTTAAGTATGTAGTCATTATTGACTCGAACACAATAGAAATCGTCAAGTTGTAAAATGTCTATAGATTGTATATCTTTATGCGTTATTAGCATAAGAGTATACACGATTCCTAAGCATTTTGCAAGATCACAATAGACATCATCTGCTAAAAGATCCCACGGGCCTGGCCATTTTTCGTATTCGTCCATGTGCAGATAATGATTAGTGAGAGGCGCACGTTGCCACCATTTATCTACAGTAACCAGAGCTTCTTTTATATTAAGTTGTGATGTATTTGTTCTTAACTCCCGCCATTCTAATAAGCGGTCGTCAAATCTATTAGGCCACATTATCTTGCAAATTTATGAATTGTGTAAATAAATGTTGCGTCATCGCCGGTTGACGATGCTGTAAATTGGAAGGATACAGTATTTGATGTTTGACTAATATTAAAAGTAATACCGGTAGAAGCAGATTCACTATATTCTTCTGTAAAGGTTGGAGAATTTCCGTTATATCCAACTGTAGCATGGATTTCGCCAGTACGTACACTATCAGCACGCTTAATGTTATAAGTGACACTAAATCCACTATAAAAGTTTGTATCTAATGAAAATACCGTAGTAAACGTTCCGGTGTTGTCGCCTAATGTTGTAGTATAACCAACAGTTTGCTCAAGGTTACCCATTTTCAATGCTGCATTTTCAAATGCAATATTTTGGGTATCATTTAATTCGATTCTCCTTGAAACGCTATCGTCGGCGTCGTTACGTTCAAATAGATCACCAACACTGACGTTATTATTTGAGTTAAAATCGACAATAACAGAGCTTGGATTTCCGGCACCTTGGAAATTATTCCCAACATCTAAGAATGTATTGTATGCTGAAACGTTCAGTTGTCCTGTTCCAATTTCAATACCTTGCGCCGAAATATTGTCAAACAACGAAAATGCAATTTTAACACCTCGAGGACCACTATTAACTGGAGTTGCGCCTAATACTATTCCTTTATAGTGGGTGTTAAATTGACTATTTGTAACATTAATTCCATGACAATTATAATTAGTAAACAATCCGTAAGTAGTATTACTAGTGTGGCACTTGTCAAATGTTACTTGTTCTGTAACTACTGTAGTTGAGCTTGCAATTTTAATACACGCAGTATTTTCTAACGCATCGCTAAGCGTACTCTGTAATAAGTTGCCCTTAAAATTAACTGAATCAAAATAACTCTGAGTTGTCTTTTCAACCAAGAAAATATCCATTTCTTCCGTTGACTCAAAACTCATACTTGATATTTCAATATGTGTTGGAGGTAACGCATCGTTGTTACCAATATTTGCACCAATTTGTTGTAAACTATCGGCGGTTCTTGCAACATACGAATCAATGGTACTACCGTCTGCACTAGTGTATCGAATAATACTACTGTCAGCACCGTCGCCCCATAATTTAGCGTAAGGTGGGATTTTAATTGTGCCTGAAACTCTATAAAGTCCAGCTGGGAAATATAAACTACGTCTTACTTCTTCGTTGACTTCTCTACAAAACAATTGATATAATGCACGATTAATAGCATCAGTATCATCTGCTTCGCCATCGCCAATTGCGCCAAAATCTTTAACACTAGCAAAGTCATCTAATTTATCTTGAAGACTTCTAGTCACATCGTTAGTTGGAGTAGAACCAGTTTGCGCAATATATCCAGCATCATCACCTTTATATGTATAAGTTGACGCAATTGATAAAATGTCACTATATTCGGTTAATATTTCAGTATTGCCTACAACAGGAGCACCTTCTGCTAATGTTCCGTTACCAATAAACAACCTACGTTCATCTAGTGCCCATCCAAGTTCGCCGCCGGCAAGCTGTGGCAAGTTCTCAATCAAACCTTTACGGTGTGTGATGCGTGAAATTTGTACGATAGCCATGTGTGTTTAATCCATTTAAGTTTATACTATTTATACAATCTGGTTTTCGTAATATTGTTCAACCCTTTTCCACCATTGATTACGCCAATGTTCAAACTCGTCGCCTTCTACCGTCCATTCCATGTATTCCGGTGGCTTGCTATAGATCCCTGGCTCGGTTTCCACAGGCTTAACACACATTAAAATAACACCTTTTTTGATATTAGTACCGTATACTTCATTGTGTGCTTCGGCGTATGCTGCTAATTGTAAAAAGTAATCAGTAATCCATTCTGTTTTTTTAGGTTTGTTTGCTTGTTTAAAATCAAGAATAGCAGGTGCGCCTTTGTGTACTCCTACACAGTCTGTTGTGCCAGCGTAGATACCTGGAAAGTAAAGTGGAACTTCTGTGCCCCAGAACTCATCTGCATTTACAAGACCATGTTCAATAACTTCTTGTGCCATGTCATGACTTGCCCATCCGAACGGATTAGAACCTTTGTCTTTGATTTCACCAGTAAGCACATAGTTTTCTAGATACGTGTGCATACGAGTGCCACGATTAGCAGCTTCTGTTGTAATCTGTTGCGCTTTTTCGTGCCCGACACGTTTACGCCACTCGTTTAGTGCTTTCTTGGCTTCTTCAGGTTTAGTTTTATCCAGGATTGTAGTAACAGAAGGAACCTTATCGCCTGTTGGTGTGGCGTATAATCTTTTTCCGTTTACTTGTTCGCGAGTTAAGTTTTTATAATCAAACTTTTTTATTAATTTAGACATCTGATTAGTATAACATGAAAATTATGTTATGTCAATGTTTTCTAATTTTTTGTTTTAATGTATCTACATCAATTGATTGTCCTGTGTAATGTTCCGGACAAAATTTACATTGCGGTATTTCGTTATCGATATGATCTAAGAACGCTTGCCCTTCGCCATTTTTAACCATTTCTAAAGTTAGCGGTTGATAGTTTTGTACTAATTCTCGATCTTCGGTTGATAAATCAAAATCAAATTGTTCAATTAATTCTGGAAATAATGCAACAGGACCGCACTTATAAATGTTTCCTCGAATAAAATGATAATTTTTATTTTTAACAAACGTACAAAACTCGTGTACTTGTGTAGGATTGTTGTTGTGTAGCTTCATTGGTGTACCAGAATCTAAAATGCTATTCTTCCAAAAATAATCCTGATGCCAAACCCCAACTCCTACACCTTCATTATTTTCATAATACCAATGACTGCCAAACCTCCCGCAACCGTTTTGATCATATTCTCTTTTTGAAATATTACCTAGATAATTTTCAATACGTTCCTCAATAAACTCAAGCTCGTTTAGATGATGAAGGCTTATACCAATCCAGGTCATGTTATCTCGGCATGCTTCATACAACCCTTTGACTTTGTCTAGTTGGGTGGCATTGGTAAGAATTTGTTTACCGTATTTAGGCCATAAACGGTGCAATCCTTTAATCCAATCAACGATACTTGGATTTAAAAGAGGTTCGCCACCAAGTATAACAATACGGTCAAACTCGATATACTCTGCCCACTCTTCGTAAACTGCTTCGTAGTCTTTCCACAGTTGTGTTCCGGTAAATTTTAAGTTATTAAAACGGTTACATTCGTTGCATGCCAGGTTGCAAACGTTAGTAATATAGAATTCTATTTTAGGAATGAATAATTTTGACACGCTGTATTTAAGCGTTAGGATTTATTTGCGTTTATTTGCTGCACGTTTAGCAGCCTGCTTCATGGTCATTTTAGCGTGATCAATGCTCATGTTTTGTGGATTTAGTTCGGCTGCTTTTTTGCTTTTGAATACGATTTTGTCATCATTCATGTCAGCAATACCACCAAGTAGTCCTTGTGTTACTGCGTCTTGTAGTGTGTCGCGGTCGATGTTGATGCCCATTTTGCTGGCCATTTGCATAAACGCATCTACACTGAGTTCACCTGCTGCGTTTTCATCGTCAGCACGACCCACAAAGAACTGTGCTAGTGCTGCTAGTTCTTCGCCGTCGGCTTCACGGATGATATCGCGGATGTTCATTTATTTTAGAAGATTTTGCGCTGTGTTTTCAATTGATTCCCAGGCTTCATCTTCGTCTTCGTCTCTGCCTGATTCTACATCTGATAATGAATTTGCCATTGTGTGCATACTACCGCCCATATATCTGCCTCCGTGATGTCCGCCAATAGCACCTAAAATATGTGCGTACCAATATGCTTCGGCTGCGCGACGTTCTTCTTGTGGTAGCATTCCTAGAGCTTGATCTGCAAGATTTGCAATCTCATCCATGATGTATTCAAATTCTTGTGCGTCAAATTCAACTGCTTCAGTAACAGTTTCTTCTGCTACTGGTTCAGCAACTTTGTTAAAGTTCTGTAGGATGGTGTAGATTTCGTTCATTAGATGCGCTCGCGTCCTAAGTTAGATAATTCATCACCTGGCTCTTCTTCAGGCATTTCTGGTTCCATATCCATTTCTGGTTCTGGTGGTAATTCAGCGTCCATATCCATGTCGCCCATGCCCATATCTTCTTCACCTGGTACGCTCATTTCTTCGCCAGTGATAACACCAACTGCTGATTCTAGTTCACCTTTAGCACCACTTAGTGCATCAATTAAGCCTTGTAATGCACCATCAACTGTGCTTTGGAATTGGCCAGCAGCGTCAACACCTTGCTCACCCTTAATACCATCAACTAGTGCTGGTAATTCTTTAACTTTTAGGTCAGTCATGTTTTCGATCATCTTTTGAACTTGATCAACCATGTCTTGTGCTGCTAGTACAACTTGCGCTTGATCTACTTCCGTACCTTCCATCATTTTCTTTTTCTTGCACTTGCTAGCTTCGACCATCTTGCTCATAAACTTAATAGCACTATCGCGGTTTTCTAGAACGCTTGCTAAACCTTTACTAACACCTAGTGCTGCAATTTCACTTTCTGTTAACTTGCCGCCAACAGCAACAGTTTTAACAGCATTCATATATTTTGCTTTTGAATTCATAACTTTAACCTTTGATTCTGGTTGGGATTCTGTAACTCTAGCACTTAGAGCTTGTTCCATAAACATTAACTTTAGATATGTTGCGTTTGTTTCTCTATAATGTCCTTGACGACTGCTTTTGAACTCGGCAATTTTAGCACGAGTTTCGTTCAGCATACGAACAGCAGCATCACGGCTAACAGAAGAAACATCAACTTTCTTGCCAAACTGTGAGTTATAGGCTTCAGAAAGTTTTTTAGAATTGAGTTTTGGTGCTAGATCATTCAGATTCATCATTAAATCCCTTAATTTTAATATATTTAGTCAACTTTACAGTTTTATTAAGGTTACGTCTAGCCTGCTTTAGTTTGTTAGCATCTTCGTTGATCCTAATTAAAAGTACCTGGCGTTCATCATCGTTTTTTGTCTTATCCAATATGCGTTTTCTATTTTCTATATCAAACTTATACTGCTGAATTCTACGGTCATCGCGAATAATATCGTTACCTTTGGACCATAAGTTCTTACTGTCGTATATGCACCATCCTAATGCTGCTGAACTTGAACTTAAAGTGCTAACAAAATCATCATACTTGTATACGTCGTATACATCATCATGTTTAACAATGCGATAACGCTCTAATACATGATATGTCTCACCTGATTGTACAATAGGCGGAACACTTTCTTTATCAAAAAAACGCTTAACTTTATCTGTAATACTGTTAATATCGATCATACTTCTTCAAACCATATGTTTTGTTTTGTTCCTGAGGTGCTAATGTAAGGTAATAAACCTTTCTTTTCACCGAGATCTAAAATTATCGGTGTTCCGTTAAAGTCATCATACAATGCTCCTAGTGGATCACCGTCTTTAAAAAACGCCAATTCAGTTTCACTCTCAAATGTGAAACACCATTTACTAGCAGTTCCTTGCTTTTCAGGATTGGTTATATTAACAGGTTGTATACGAAATAGCAAGATTTGTAATACCGTTTCCCAATTACTTTGCTGTCTACGTAATCTGTTCCAGTCATCGACAGTATTAATTACATTTCCATTAATATTAACAGGCAATGTTTGTTGTTTATATGGTCTATTTACACCTGTTTGTGTAATATCAAACGATGTACATATCTTTATTCGTTGCATAAGGTTACCAGTACTTTTAATCTTTCTAATTGCTCTAAAATTGCAGGATGACGCTCTGCTAATCCATCCCAATCATAACGCAATGCGAATCCATTCCATTCTTCGTATGTGTTTTGTTTAACAACTCTGCGTTCGTTTGAACCTGCGTGTCTAGCAAACACCGTTTTTCCGCCATCAGGCGATTCATAAACAATAAAAGGGCTTTTTTGCATAGCGTATTTAAGGTCAATAAAAAAGCCCAGTATAAAACTGGGCTTTTTAGGTTTGTTGTCAGTAAAATAATTACTGAGTGAAACCAGTTACGTCTGCAATAGTGTATGCTTGGCTGTCAGTTGCTGTGTAAGCACCTGCTGCAAAGTCGCTATCTTCAGCACCGCTGATAATGAAGTAAGCGGTAGCTGTAGTACCTGCTGTGAAAGCGCCAACAACTTCGATAGTAGCTAGTTGCTGAATGCTTTCTACTAGAGCGTCCATGTTAGCTTGGGTCATTGCTGAACCCTTAGCGAAGCTCTTTACTAATAGGTTACGACCTACAAATTCACCTGCACCTGCATAACCGTGTGCGCGAGTTACTCCTGGCATAATAATTCTCCTAATGTTTGTTTGTTAATATTATTTATATAAAAGACAAAAAAACTTATCCTAGTTCAGGATTGTTTTTTGCGAAATTTGCTTGACTGAAACGCATGCGATCTACAAACTTAACAGGGCCGTGTTCTGTGTCTGCTACATAACCTTCATGCCCTGGTTCGCCAGCGATATGAGCATGTACTGACCCTGCTTGTTGGTCAAGTTGGCGCACGATATCGCTTTTTACCTGTGAAATCACTAAAAATGCCTTAATGATCGCAGCAAATCCTTTCTTATGTTCAGCTATGTATTGCTTAATGTTTGCAGCTTTTTGCTGACTTGGCGCTGCTGTTTCAATCCAGCCAATGAATCCGCCTGCTAGATTATCATAATGTCCTTCTCTAACACGAGCGTTAACATACTTTTTAATTTGTTGCGGAAGATCAGAAATTTTACGATTTCTAAACTCTTCCGGACGCATAAAATCATTAACTAGCGGAATTAAGTCCTTTAGTGCTTCTAACGCTTCGCGGTCGCGTTTAGGCATGCTTACATGTGGATCTTCGTCAAAGTAAGGATCTAGTATTAGCACACCAGGCGAATGACGTAGGCTATTGCCTACATGCTTAATAGCTTGACTAGTTCCATCTTCATCTACGTGAGTATGTATAGCAACAGCAACTTCTGCTTTGCTAATAGCATGACCAATATCCGAATCAGCATCAACTTCGTATGTAATAGTGTTTGGAGTAAACACATAACGATTTTGCTTACTCTTTTCTGGCTTAGGTTGTTCAGGAGTACCAAACAACAAATCGCCTTGAACATATCCTTTAAATGAAGGCGGTACTATTCGTTCTAATAATGGAAATAGCTTTTGGTACATAGCAATTAATTCGCTACGCTCACCTTTGCGTTGACTCATTATGCTTGCTAACATTTCTGGGCTTGTTGCTCTACCATCATAACCTTTAGCACCAAACCCCGATTTATCAGTTAATACAAATTGACCTTTTAGATTGCGTCCAAAAATAACAGCAGGTTTGCCATCCCATTTAATTGTAACATGCTCGGTAGTATCTGCCATATTAGAAAGAATACTAATAGCTTGTTCTATGCCGCGGCCGCCTTGTGTAAATGGCAAATCTTCTGGATGCTCAATACGGGCTTCCATTAAGTTTTGTTCATATAAACCGTAAATACCCGGTGTGGTTAATCTATCACGTAGTTTAGCAAGGAAATAACTTTCAGATACACCTTGCTCTAATTGTAGTCCTTCGCGTTCAAAATATTCGCGAGCATCTTTAATCTTTGCTTCGCGATTAGGGTCACGTGCTAGTGCATTCATAATAGTTTCAACAGAGTGTAAATCTTCTTTACGTGCTGTTGGGCTTAATAAAACTTTAGCAATCTTGTCCCAGTTATTTGTTACAAGTTCATTAGTATCTCTTGCGATCAATCCTTGTGTTTGGTTGATTTTGTAGCCTGCTGCTTTAGCAATAGAACTCAATAGCACATTACGGTGCATTCCCTTAAAGTTTGAATCTGGAGCAGAGTGTAGGAAATAGGTTGAGTATGCTAAATCAGGTACAAACATAAAGTCAGTTTGTACAAAGCCATACTCTGGATTGCCTGCAATAGGTGTCTTAAAGTGTACATTAATTCCAGACTTTTTAATCCATTCTTTAGGATTACCGTTGTTTGCTTCTACCCAACGTGTTAGTGTGTTAACTAATCCATCTTTATTATATTTTGAAGCGTCAACACCTAGGTCTAAATCACCCGACGTTGCTTTCTTTCCTGTTGTACCAAGCATATTTTGTAACAACGGAAGAGCAGTTATTTGTTCTAACCACTTAACAGTTGGTTTTACATAATCGCGGTCAATACGATCTGTTGCCGACGATCCATCGGCATTCTTAAATACGTTTCCGCCTTCAAGTAAAGTATAAACTGATTTCATCATTTATGTCCAGTTTCCACTTTCCATTGTGTTACTTCTTCAGGAGTTAATTCTGCCCAACTTGATGGCGGATTGGTTGAGACAATTGCTGTTTGGCGTGCATTTTCCCAAATACCCTGGTTAAGTAACTGTGCTGAATTAATGTTCAACACAGCTATAATGTCAAAGTCCTTTACAAGTGTATCGTCATTTAATAAAACGTGAGCCGGATTATCTGGAGTGAACACCCGTCTTAGAACTGGCTTTTGTTGTTTTTGCCGATGTCTAACTTTCTGATTTCTAGTTTTACGTGCTTCAGTAGTTGTACCTACAACTACTGTCTTATCCATATCATACCAGCGTCCATTAAATTTAACAAACTTATGCGGTTGATTATCGCCGTTATTATTTTTTATAGTGTACATTAAAATAATAACAGGAACTTTTAATCCAGCAGTAACCTTAACCCAGTTCGGAAGTTTGCTTCCGTATGATACTGAGGCTAATTTCATCGACTGCACATCAACTTTGTCTGCTTTGGTTGCCATTTTAGAACCAATTGCACTTAAAATAATAGCCAATGCTGCATTTTGCGATTCATTGTTATTCAAATCGTCGCCGTTTTTTAACAATATATCTACTGCGTCTTCGACTGTTTTAGTGGGACTTGCACCTAATTCTTTATATACCAACTTTTGTAGTACTGCTCGGTAATAGGATTCGTCAACACCTTTGTCGGCGTATGCACTTTGTAGTTGATACCGCTGATTCAGCCATTGGTTAATAAAAGACTTGACTGCTAACCGATTGCTTCGTGCCTGCATTGCTCTATTTTTAATCTGGTCCCATGATAATCCTTTGCCTAACTCTTGCTTTAAAGTTCTAGCATAGGTCATCATATCTCCCCAATCAAGGAAGATCTCATTGAGCTGTGTTTTATTTTCAACTAAAATATCAGATATCTTCATCAGTGCGCCTTAGACTTCTTTCAAACTTTTTAGGGTCTCTTGATCGTATTGCATTTAACAACTTACGATTTAATACCTCTGCTGCTTCGCTGTCGTAGTTTGAATCAATAAATTCCATAAGTCTAATAGCACTAGAGATGACATTATTAGCTCGACTTTCAACTAAATGCGATCTATCGCGTTCTACATATAAACTTTCTAATTCTTCAAGAATACTACGTGTGCGTTTTTGCATTGTGGTTCTCTTTTTAATGTTGTATTTATTCAATTACCAATTGAATACCTTGCTCAAACGATCGCGGAGCATAAGTTGGGTAAAGTTCTTTAAGCTGACTAATGTCTGGGCGGCGTCTTTGGGTACTTCCAGGACGGCTTGGTGCGCAAACCCAGTTAATATTGATAATTCCTAGCTTTAGAGCAATAATATTAGCAGCATCGATAGTCGACAATTCTCTATCATTGCCAACATTAACAACTCGACCTTGTACATTATTACCTAAATATATCGAAGCATCTACTGCATCATCAACATAACAATAACTTCTAGTTTCGTTGCATCCAATTAATTCAAAATTATTGTTTTTAATTTTTTCAATGATATCATAAACAAAATGCCCTGGTAAACTATATTTGCCGTAAATGTTGAAATATCTAATTGCTACCCAAGGTAAATTAGAATTAGCTAGATAATTCTCTGAGCAGATTTTTGCTAATCTATAACACCATCGAGGGTTATGTATGTTATCAATTGTTATATCCGTTGTTTCGTCAATAATATCATGTGGATGCCCGCTTGGAACTTCGCTACTACTGGCATACACAATTTTTTGAAGATTTTTATTTTGTTTAGCAAACTGAAATAATGCGAGGTCTGTGCCAACATTATTTTCTAAAAGTTCGTTAGCCATTGAATAGAAATATTTTGTTCCGTTAATTGCACTATAGTGATAGATATAATCAAAATCTGTGTCAAGGTCCTTTAATGCATCAACGACATTTGATTGAATATAACAATCTGCGTTAGGGGTGCGTTGTGATCTAAAATTGTTATCAATAGCTACAACTTCGTTACCTGACTGCTTTAGCTGATTACAAAGTTCATGCCCTAGGAGTCCACTTGCTCCTGTAACTAAAATTTTTGCTGCCATTTTTTGTTTAACTCCTTTATATGCTTAAACCAGTTTTGTGCTGGATCTTCGTCTTCTAGTGTTTCGATTAAAAAATCAAAATCTTTTGGCAAGCACTTGCCGCCAAACCCACGTGTACCGTCGTGTCCTGGTACTTCCATATATGTTTGATCGTGTTGTACTTTTAAAAAAGTATCTTTAACTTTATTATAGTCTGCACCCATTCGTTGAGCTAGATCATAAAACACATTAGCAAATGCAATGCGCAACACTCCAAAATTATTAGAAAACATTTTAATTAGTTCTGCTTCAGCTGTAGTACATCTAATAATATCTTCGTTAGACAACCAGTCTGGAAGACTATCGGTCCCGTCATACCCTACTACAAGAGGTCTGTTTAAACAATCAGTATCCCAGTACCGTTCTCGTAAAAATTCCGGCATGTAAATTATATTACCAATCTCGTCATGTATTCGTTTACAAGAATGCAACGAAAGTGTACTACGTACTACAATAGTAACATCTGGGTTCAATTTTTTTAATTCTTTAATTTCATGTATAACTGTATTAATGTCATCATTGGTGTTTGTTGGTATGCAAACAAATACCGTGTGAGAATTTTTAAGAATCGTTCGATCGGTGTGTAATAAAAGATCATGTATTACACATTCTCGGTCTTTAATTAATCCTTTATGGGTTCCTTTTCCAACATATCCATAACCTAGAATTCCAAACATCATCCTCCTCCTTTAATTGCGTTCAGTAGATTATTGAGCTTACTTCCGTCTACATTAGCAGCAATTTTTTTAGTATCCTGGGTAGAGTTTGTTGCATTACTAATTGGCTTGATGCTATTCATAATGTTTGAAGTTGTTGGCATGTTAGAATCTTCTGATTGATCACAATCAGAAATACGTAATGTTTCTATATCAAATTCTAAATCCACTTTTGAACCAACGCCAGAACTTGAACGTGTTTTCATTAACTGGATTTGATAGCGGCCACGCTCGCGCATTGCTCTTGACGTAAAAATACCAAACACATTGTCTGCTGTGTTAATCTTAGAAATACCACCTGAAATATGCGAGTGGTCAAACTCAATTTCTTCTACTGCTGAACGGTTTAACTGTGATGCAGTTACCATAATAACGTTTAATTCCTTTGCTAAGTTGCGAATTTCTTCTGACACATACTTGTCCTTAACAAACAAATCACTTGGACTTACTTTAGCACTTACTGGCATTAACAAGTCCAGATAGTCAATACACAAAAAGTCCACAGTAACACCAGTTTGGATTTGTAATTCTTTAATGTAACTACGAATATCATTTACTGTACTTTGTGCCGGCATGTACTTGATACGAAACTTGCCAGACTTCTTCTGCATCATCTTAACTTTCATTTCAACATTATCAATGTCCTTAAATACTTCCTTGCTAGATGTATTAGTCATCATTGAGTCAATACGCATCGAACACAAATCTTCTGAAAGTTCTAACGAAATATATACGCCATTGAGTCCTGCTTGTACCCAGTTCACGCTTAGATTCTGCATAAACAAACTTTTACCCGAACCTGAACCACCGGCAAAAATCTGTAGTTCTCCTCTATTAAATCCACCATACAACGCACGGTCTAAGTTAAGCCAACCTGTACTAACTTGTCCGTTGTTGGACTTAATATTCATTAGACGTGTACGCGGATCTTCAAAGTAATCTGTGCCCATATCCTTGTGTAAACTAATTTGTACCGCATCTTTAACAAGTTTTTCTACTGGATCAAAGTCACCTTTTTCTAACAAGTCTGCTGATTTAAGAATTGCACGTTCTAGCTCTTGCCGCCTGGTAAACTTTTCAAACTCCTCCATGAACCAATCATAATGTCCATCTTTCATCTCCGGAGGAATTGGTTTTAGCTTCGCACCTACCGCAGCATTGAGTTGTTCTAATTCGGGCATAGTCTTATATTTGTCGCTATGCTCTTTAATAAACGTTGCTGCTTCACGTAAACTTGGATCAAAATTATCTACGTTGTAGATGTTCTGAACACGCACATAACTTTGTGCATCCCCAAGCATCATTTCTAAAAATAACTTTTGTATATCTACTGAATAATCTTTCATAGTTTCCTTTTAAGAGCCTTGCGTGCTAACTCAATCTTGACTTTGCTAGAATTTTTATTATTAATAATATCAATCAGGGTATTTAATCTGCCATAACGTTGTACAGCGTCATTTATATCTTTAATATCTGCATCCCATTCTGGGATACTTACTGAAAACCCATACTTAACTGCATCATCAATCAGTGCTAGACCTGCTTGATCATGATCTGGTACTACAACAACTTCCCTGTTAAGTCGACGTAGGACCGCAGCTTGAGTATCACTAATTCTATTTGTTGTTACTGCTACTCCATCAATGCTTAACGCATCAAATTGTCCTTCGACTACAACCACAAACTGCCAATTATCGTGTTGATTGTCTATACCAAACACGTATCCTGTTTGTTGCTCATGTAAGTACTTCGGTCGTCTATTGTCAAGGAAACGGGTGGTATGTCCTACAATTTTATTATTGTACGTATACGGTATCAACACGCCTAGTCTTGGTTGATCCGGATCGATCATATATGGATAGTCCCAGGGATCTATTCCTCTGTTGCGTAAGTATTCTATTATTTCTGAATCAGAATCTTCAATTAAACGTGCATTTGCTGGCAATGATGTTTCATTAAAATGAACACGCTGTTCTTCATCTGCACGCTCACGCAAAATTTGATTTACATCTTTGTGCTTTAGACTTTCCAGATTTAACCGCTGTACTTCAATTTCTGGCACGCCCATCCATTTAAGCAAACGTTGTGCTTTATAACTTACAGGATATCCAAGAGTAAAGCTAGCAGTATAGCCGCAATTGAAACAGTGATAGCTCCAGTCTGTATCCGTCGAAAACTTGAGTCCTCCGCGCATACGTCTGTCAGCAGTTTCCCCGTTGTGTATACAACAAGGAGCATTAAAACTAGTCCAACCAGAAGTAGAAGTTTTACGTTTTCCATTGATGTAAGATAGTATATTTAACACTTTATAATTATAGCATATTTACGTTGTGTTTGTCAACGCTATATAAATATCTTGATGAACAAAACATACTGCCCATCTATCCACGGTGGTATCTCAATTAACTTAACTAAAGATGGCCGAGGTGTTGTTAAACCGTGTTGCGAAATTTTTATGCCAATGGTTTATATTGATTCCCTTACCCAACCAATATTTGACCACCCTGAGTTTTTGAAACGCAAACAAGCAAACGATCAAAATCAATGGGATCAAGGATGCAACGGATGCCGCGCCATTGAAGAAAGCGGCGGATACAGTTATCGTCAAAGTCAAATTGATCGATTCGGAACTTCTAACAATAAAGAACATTTAGCTGTGTTGGACTTAATGTACGACACCAGTTGTAACTTAGCTTGTCGAACATGCGGTCCAGCATCAAGTACCTATTGGCAAAAGCACCTTAAAGATAACAACATTAAATTACCGGCAATCCAGCCACAGTCTCATCAAAACTTATCTAATACTGTCTTAAACACCATATTAACGCAACGTATTAAAACTGTTGATCAAGTAAAACTCAGCGGCGGCGAACCATTAATGAATCCAGGCTACTGGAATTTATTAGAACAAATGATAAACCAAATGCCTGGAGTATTTACTAACTCTGAACTACATGTACAGACCAACGGTACTCATTCATTATCCAAGGTACACCAAAATATATTTTCAAAATTTAGATTGGTTAGAATAAGTTTTTCGATCGACGGCATTCAAAGTCAATTTGAATATCTTCGCTGGCCAGCATTATGGTCGCAAGCTACTGATAATATCTTAAAAATGAGGGATACTGCACCTTCAAATGTAATGTTTAATTTTGAAGAAACTATTAGTATCTTTAATTTGTTTAATCGGCATCGCCTTCCAGAATGGATTGCAAACAATATCCCTACTAACCGCGACGGCGATCCAGTAATTTACAATATGCATTTAGCGCACGGTGATTTTTCAGTTCAAAATCTTAGCAATGAATATGCCGCTGCAATCAATTACAAATTCTTACCAAACAACTTTGTCGAGAATCACAATAACATTTGCGCAATGATAGATAAAATAAATCAGTTTGACAATTTACGTCAACAAAATTGGCTACACGCATTTCCAGAATTAGCCGAATTCTATATTAGATTCATCTAACCAAGATATAATACGTTCGGCAATAATCTTATGTCCGGTTTCATTTGGATGTCTCTGTGGCGCAAACACTTCTTGACCGTATCCTTGAAGGTATGCACGCATATTATCCATTGGTGCGTAATATGTAGGTACCGAAATTGCTCCAGGTATTACATTTAGCACATTAAATTGTACTACCGGGATGTTGTATCTTGCAGCAATGCCATCAAATAACAATAAAGTTTCGTTTAAATTTTTTAATTGCAATTCGTCGCACATTTGATCGTCGATAAAACTTTTAAATGCATTGCGCCAATTATCTGAATAATTTAAATTATCGTGCAACATCCAGGCACTATGAACATGCTTGTTCCACTCCGGATCACCATGACCTGGCTCATGGGCAGCGTTATGCCAACTCCAACGCCATGATTCCGTTAACCCTACTAACAAAATTGTGTCTTGAACATCGTGATTAGACACGTACCACGTAACTGTATCACGCATTGATACTAAACTAGCACCCGGAAATGCAAGATTTTCTAATTCTAGCCCGTAGTGATTAGCAACTAATCCAGGGTATCCGTGGGCAAGCCGATACGGGGTATTATAATCCCACCACTTAGGTTGATGTTTAGAATTTACAAATTCTGGATCATCAAGCTCGTCGCCAAAGGTCCAGGAGCAGCCAAACGCTACAAGTTTCTTAATCATACGTATAATTATGGTTAGTAATTAATGCGAACTGAATTTACTGTGCCGTCTGTATATTCAACTACAGCACGTAGCCATACAAAGTTACCTGTGAAGTTAACTGCTGTATTGCCATCTTCTTGTGTTGTGCCGTCTGAAAACACAGTAATGTCTGCCCAATCAGTTGAGCCTGGATTTGTGACTAGACTGCCTTGAACGGTAATGGTTCCAGTAAATCCTGTTACAGAAAATAGCGCAGTATGGCGACCATCAGCTTGTCCGTAGTACCCGTTACCTTTGACTGCGTCACTGGTTACAGTTTGTACAGAGCTATCGCTAGGATGCGTTTGTTGTGAAACTAAAAGTTGTGTAGTAATTTGCGCCATATCAATATTTATCTTACATATACGCTGCCAACAGTACCACTAGTACTATCAACTTTCAAACGCATATAGCTGTGTAAGCCTTCTACATTAATGTATTTTGTGTCTGAGTCTGCGCTGCCAAATGTAGCAGAAGTTAAATCATACCACTCTGTTCCGGTAGGTGAACCTTGTACAGTTACAGTACCTACAAATGAACTGTTTGTGTATTGTACTGTTTGTAAATATTGTTCTGGTTGCCATTCTGAACTGTAATTTGTTTGACCTGCTGTAAAACTTGGTAGGGTTATTTCTGAACTTGCTACAAACTCTGGCATTACTGCATCTTGAATATAGATTACACCTCGTGCTCCTGCATTGTCATCAATATATACAGGTTCTGTTAATGTTGAACGATTTACTGTAATAGAATAATTTGCTAATTGCGATTGTATATTGTCTAAATCTGATTCAACAATAGTAAGTTTAGCCTGGCCACGAGCAGCAACCACTGTTTCTAAGTCTTTAGTGAACAATAATTCTGTACCATCTCTGCTTATTACACGACAGGTAAATGTTAGTCCTGTAATGTCCACTGGCTTTTGATCCTGATTTAAAAATCTAAATAGGATAACGTTGTCTACGCCTTTCGAGGCTTTTAAGTTCTTACTAAACACTGGTTCCCACCTCACATTGTGATAGGCTCCTGTGTTGTCTGATAACAACACTACCTGAGTCTGTTGATATAAATATGCTAAAGTTGAATACATATATAAGAGCCTTTTAACTATTTATGGATACAGAGCTATTTGAAAAAATCACCGATAAGTACCCGTTCCTATCAATAGTTCGGTATGCAGAAAACGAACATGTTGGAATTATTTTAAATCAAGACTTACAAGTCACTACAATGTATGACTTTGGTAGTATCTACCACGATGATTTAAAACGTTTATTTCTAGAACTAGGCGAGACCTGGTGGTGGGAAAGCAATCACACCATTCCCATTAATATATTTTTAAAAGCAGATTGGGAAATATTTAAACCATATCTAAAAACTTTTAATAATAAAAATTTAGAAATAGTATCTGGGCAAGTTACGAGCCTTTCGGATTTAACCAAACATAAAAAGAAACGTAAGAGTATTACTCTTGTGCGGCGTGTTGATTAACGATATTCATATGTAATACTACAAGATGTGCGTAGCTCACGGCATGAGCACGTTTAAATGTATACCCGTCATCTGTCTTATCCCATACCGTTTCAGACACTTCTTTCCATGGCTTGCCAATAAGGTGTTTCTTTCCTGGTCTAATCATTGCTAAGAACATTGCCATTCGCGGGATAGAATTTACATCAAGATCCTTTAATATGTTAGCATAGTTGTTGATATGTATAATTTTTTCAACAAATTCTGGGTCGTGTAACTTGTGCCACGGTGGTTCTGTATTCATTAACTGGTCATAGTGCGCTTGATCCTTAATATGCTCGTACACATGAACATTAAGAAAATCAATCTTAAAGTATCCTAGCTCTTCTGCTCTTTTGTAATCAATACTTGCGCAATTACACACAGGATCCACAGGAATGGGTGTTACGTATACGCCCGAGTTATGTTTGCGATCCTGCTGGCGTGCCGGAATATGTTTAATTAGAGTAAGAATAGAACTTCTATCACCAAAGTCAATATCAATGTCTGCGCTCATAACTTTTGTATCCATTGTGTTAGTGAGATATTCAATTCCTGTTCGAGCTCACTAATCATTGTATAGAAAAACTGTTTATTATCTTTAGATAATTTTGGTCTTCTGCTTTTATATAGTGTAACATTTATCGGTGTTTTGTCAACCTTGATCGGTGCTGGAAGATCAAAATGAGTTGAATAACGATTTATAAAGTCTGTATCCGACAACTCGTCATACAAAAAAGTAGCAAACCGATCTTTAAAAAATTCTTTCCAGCGCCGCACAATTAGTCCAGGATGATTTCCGTGTTCCATCATAATAGGAACAGCAGAATTAAAGTCACCGGACGAATTAGTAAAATTATATAAACTCCATAACATATCCACTGGATCTCGAATAATTATTGTAGCTCGAACAGTTGCTATATCCGATAATTGCTCAATTAAATATCTATCAATAGCAAACATCGCTGGATTAAAATTAGCAGAATAGTTAAATTGACTATACTGATTAATATATTCTTCTATACCTTTACCGTTGATTAACCATGCATTTTCTTTATCGCATCCAGATTGGTCAAACCAACGCTGTTTAATGAGGTTAGTCCATAACCAGCTAGATCCTGCTTTAGGATATCCAATATTAATAATATGTTGCTTTTTCACAGGTTCAACACATTTCGTATAATCGGTAAGTTGAATCTATATTCTAGTGATCCTCTAGTATATAAAGTATTGGTATTAGACTCAATACGGCCGTCAAACCCATACATTGTACCAGAATAAAGAAATTTTGGTTGCGAGAAAAATTGATCAATTGTTAAGTTAACAACTTCTAACGGAAAATCGTTAACTACATCATCGTAGACACTCAATTGTAATATCACCGGGTATCTTGTATCAATGTTTGTAACATCAAAACTAGCAGAAGTTCCTGGGACCATATATTGTTTTACCAGACATTCAGACTGATTTTGCACAACTTTCGCAAAAATATCATATTCCTCGTAATCACCAATTACAGATTCTGCTTTTTGTGCTTTTGTAGTAATAGTGAGTGTAGTATACGGAGCTACCATCCAGCCTTCCGAAGCATTTCTTTAACATATTCTTGATCAGCAGGATACTTATTAAAAATACGTTCCCACACTTCTGGATTAATGTATTCCCAAATTAACTGTTGTTGATCTGTATTTAAGTTTGTTAGGAAATCCATGCCTGAATCAGAATTATATATTACCCAAGGACTCAGTGTTCCTTTTGTAATAAGTTGACATACCCGATTTGCATTATTAAAACGTATAACGTCCTTAGGGTCTGCGTTTTTTTCTTCACCCCAATTGATGCTATATTCCATTGCTCGAACCAATGCACGATCAGCACGTTCTGACACTAACAAATGCATTAAGTATTCTTGATAGGTACTATCTTTAGCCCAATGGTCTAGTTTCTTGTTGTTTTTAATAACGTATTCAATAAATTCCGATACATTAATAGCGCCAATTGATACACAATATCGTCCAAATTTAACAAATGCTTTATAGTAAGGACTTTTAGCAAAATCATCAAATGTTTTTAGCTTTGCCGAACCTTGTGTGTATTCAAAAAACTTTAGATATGCCTGGTACCCGATTTGAACTCCACGTTCATCCTTTTCCTGAAATCGTTTTTTCTGCTCGCAGACATGTACTGCAAGACTACTTTCGCGCTTGAATTCTCGCTCGCAATACTTACAGGTATATATATCAGTTGTTTCCGTGAAGTTTAATGTACTCATTTACTTCTTTTTTAGTAACAAGTTTAGATAATATTTCAATATCGCTAAGTTTAACAGAAGGAAATAATTCAGATAATTGCTTTTTAATTTCCGAGGACTTGTCTTCCTTCTTCTTCATTTGTAGCCATTTGTGTTTTTGCGGGCCAATGCCTGGAGCTGCTGCACATAACTCTAACCATTGCAACTTAGGATGCTTATTGATCTCATACCAGTTCTTGTTACAGTAATGATTAGCAGCCGCTAGATAATAATGTTGAATTTCACGTGACCCTTCTACACTTGCTCCCCACTTTAACGCAAGAAAGGCACTAAAGCCCTTACGTTCTTCGTCGCTTAGATTATCATAAAAATCATAATCCTTGCGATCCATTGCCGCAAGCATTTTAAAAATGTCTAATTTAGCCGCCACCTTCAATATTCCTATCTGGTCCTGTTAGTACATCCCACATACGATGCTTTTCTACTTCCTGCTCATATTCTGAACTGTCTGGAAGTTGATTAATTATACGTTCAACTTCGCGCATATGTTTGTTAAACATTTCTTTTAATTCTGGATGACGTTCTTCCATCACATAATCACGTTCCGGGATGTTTAGCACACGTTCAATGATTTTAATACGTTCTTCTATATCCCAAGTACCTTTGTCACCGTGTACTTGGATACCTTTGGAAACATTTTTGTCGTTGTTAAGAGATATGTTACCCCAATTTAACCCTGCTGTGTTAATGGTATAATCATCATAATCATCATAGTTATACGGCACAGTAATAGTTACTGGGTTTCCATTTTCATCATCAATATCTACCATTGTTATAGTAATATTGTCGTCCTTCATATTACCCCCAGGCTTTATTATAATCCACCACTTCGCAGTTGCGAGATACGTCTTTAATAAAGTAAACACATTCTGGATTCTCACCATCACTCAATGGAACAGCCAGGTACTGTCCGTTCTTTAATTTAGGTGCATACCAAGAAACTTCATTGTATACATCTACAATTTCAATTGGAAGGAAAGTAGGAGCATATGAGCTCAAGCTATTATACTGATATACTTTAAAGTCGCGATCATTTAAACTAGTTAAAGGTAATGCTTCAAGATCGCCAAGGTCATCTTCGCCAATTAGAACAGACCAATCCAGCGGCATCTTAATTTGTTTATCGCCAATTTTTAATACAAGTGCCGGACTAGTAAATGATTCTAAAAAGATAAGCGGGATATAAAAGTAATCTGGCTCATTTGGATCGCTATTGTCTAGAATAGCAAAGCGCATGTCATCTATTTCTTCTGGCAGCGTATCTAAATTATATGCTGTATTTTCTAGTGTGTGAATTCTCATGGTATTATTATAGTATAGTTTAGTTCTGATTGCAACCTATTTCCACTCGTACTTTTCTTGTGTAAACGGATAGTTTGCTTCTTTATAAAACGCCTTGCGCTTAGTTAAATGTCGTTTGGCAAACTTACATGTTGAAGTTATGTCCCAGATTTGGACATGGTCTTTATCTTGTGCTTTTCGTATACCACGGCCAATGGACTGAATAACACGAACAAAAGACTTGCCAGGCTCAACAAGAACAAGATTGAAAATACGAGGAATATTAATGCCAACGGCAGCAACACCATACGTTGCAACAATAATTTTATTGTCAGATTCTGAAATTTCATCATAATGCTCTTGTCTATCCTTTGCTTTTGTTGCACCACTTACAAATACTGCTCGGTCGCCTAAACGTTCTACTAAGTCAGTGCCGGCACTAACACGATCAACCAGCACAAGTGTATTACCTGACTCATTGATACTCTCGATCATTTGTGAGATAACGTTTAATCTATCTTGGTCACTTAACAAGAATTTAAGTTCTGCTTGGTAGTTGGTATGCTCTGCATGATCTTGTAACTGTACAATGTTAACGTGACAGTTGGCAAGTACACCCTTTTCTTGTAGTTCATTGGCAGCAATACGATTAATAACCGGGCCAATGCTTACATGCAATGCCTGAAACTCAAATAATTCCTTGGGGATGGTTCCGGTTAATCCCCAGCGTAGCGGAATCTTTGCCATTGGTCCTGTTAGTAGGGTTTTAAGTGCGTCTGCTTTTGCTTGATGCACTTCGTCGACAATAACACAAACAACATCCTCTAAAAACTCACCAATGGAAATAGGTGCTTGTTGATTACGTGTTGCTTTTAATAGCGAGTTGAGTGACTGCCACGTACAAATAGTATGTGTCTTACCAAACTCTTTTCTATCACCGTAAAATACACCAACATCTAACTGCATGTTGATGTAATCCTTTTCGGTTTGTGTTACCAAACTTTTGTTGGGTACAATAACAATCGATCGTCCATACTGTTCAACACGCTGACTAAGAGCTGCTGTCATCAGTGTCTTACCGGCACCTGTAGCAATCTCCTGCAAGCTCTGTGGATTCTCCAGAAAGTTATTAACAACTTCAATTTGGTAATCACGTAATTCAATAGGCTGTCCTTCTGCTGGATGCCCTTTTGGCCAATGTACATGACCAAACGAATCTGTTTCTACACGTTCAAACTCAAACGAGGTGCGATAATCACGTTGATCGTCTAGAAGAATGTCATAGTTATTGTCTGCTAATACCGGAATGATTTCCGGAAGCAAATTAACATAAGTGCTTCCGCCCATTTGAAAGAATGCTACTTTCCCATCCCAACGTCCTAGTCGCACTGCTGGCAAATAACGTGCGTGTGGTATTACATACTTAAACTGATTTACAAGTTTTTTTCGAATGTTAAGATCTAATCCTTCAATTTTAACATTCACTTCGTCTTTAATTACTAATTTTGCTCTAAGCATTTAACATACTCGCATAAGATTCAACCAACATTGTATTATACTCGTCTGTGGTTGTCAAGTGATGTGCTATTATATGATACCTATATTCTGCTGAATTATTCATAACACAATGTCTATTAGATATATCTAGTATATAAGCTCTGCCGGTGCTAAATGGTACCACGCCGTGATCCTCAAATACAAACTCGCAGCCTTGCGGTTGTGTTATAGCAATATTTACAGGACCAAGATGCGAGTCGGTTCCGTCACGGTGTAAGAAAATATATCCGCCAGGCGCAAGACGCATTATACGCAATCGTTTAAATGAATTTCCAAACCAATTATTCTTGAAGAACTCAACGGTTTTAGGCATAAGACTTAGTGCTTCCGGAGTCCAAATGTATGGACGATTGTCGTTGTAATATTCATCTTCGCGTGTGCTGTCATAACTTTTACCGTGAATGCAAAAACTAGTCCATCCTTGGTGTTCTTCGTAATCTTCGCGATGATCCACTAATAAATGTTCTACTTTTTTAATCTCCAAAAGTATCTGATCGGTTGGGATATCTACTGATAGTGGCATATATGGCATTCCACTTTGGCGTAGAATCCAGTCGCTAGTGATACTGTTGGGTTGAACAATATGTGGCGGTTGTCGATCTCGACAACGGTCAATGATCATTTTTGTTAATTTTTCTTTTGAAACCATCTAATTCTTCTATTGTACTTTTTAACAACGTGTACTTATATGTGTCAATGTTTGATTTCCACGTATAGCCTTCAGGAACTCCATACTGGTCTACCCAATCGATGATATTTTTATTATAAAAATTTACAGTCTTGTGTTTAGACGCTTGCCATTTTTCAGTGAAATTTTCAATTTGATGTGCTTCTAACTGCTTTTTAAATTCGTAGTTAACTCTATCAACAAATAGCTGACGCTTTTTTAATTTTAATTGTTCTTCTGTGGTTAGTGCTCGTTGGTCGCCTAGTTGTAAATGTTGTATATTGTGATTGCGAATAAAATCAAAAACATACTCACCAAAATTGTTACCATCCCAGTCTTCCCATAAACTCTTTGTATATTTGATTTGCGATATACTAATATCTACAATATTTAAACATTGCACAGTAGGTTGCAAGATTGTAAATATCCAGAACATTCCTGATCCCGGACAAGTTACTGTCGGGGTTATTGCCGGAACCCACTCTTCGTTATTAAACACCCATAATTGACTTTCGGCTAGTTGTGTATATTCTTTGTTAAACTCTTTCCAGCGTTCAAGCTGCTGAAGATCATACAAGAAACTTTTATTCATTCGAGATGTTTGGTTCCAATTGACCACTGTTCCTGTTTTCTCTAATACTTGTGCAATTAATTTCTCACCAAACTGTACTCCTGAAATTTTCCGAGACCCGTTTCCTCGACTAAGCATCAACGGCGTATAGTCATGATGTATGTTCTGTTTGCTACGTACGGCAACCGGAGCCATTGATGGGCCAGTATCAAATGATTCGGCAGTTATTAAACTGAGGTCTACATAGAAACATTGGTCGTCAAGCCAAAAGTATTCGCAATTCAAAGGATCAACAATGTGCCCAATTAATCCGCGGTGCGGATAATTATCAAGCAAAGATAGAAACTGGTCAAAATTCTGGAAAACTGTTCCGCTATTAATAAAAAGACCGTATCTTTCGCCACCTGATACTGCTTTTTGATAACCATCCTTCCAGTTATCAACGATAATTAACTCGCGTTTAACTTGAGTCCCCCAATATTCATATTGTAACGAAGCTAATGTATGGTTTAGATTCGGACCTCTTTTTACAACAATCACAATCTTGTAATCCTGTCTGGAAATTGATTATTTTGAAATCTATTAACTAACAAGGATACATTGTCAACAGTCCCAATTGGTATAACCGTGAACATTTCTTCCGGTCTCCAGTTATTAATTTCCCAATGCTGCGTCCAGCATTGCCGATACTTCGCAAACCAGTTATTAAAATCTTCCCAACGCCTGTTCTCAGCGTGATCTATGTCAACAACACTAATATAAATGTTTGGCTTAAAGTATACCCAAGGTTTTGCTAACTCGCATAACCGTTTACAATTGTCTGGTTCGCCGTCGATGAAATAGTTGTATGGGGTTTTACCTAACTCTTGCCACTGTACGAATACCGTACCTTTGGTTACCTTTGTGGTGCCAAATTTAAGCCAAGTACGGTCAAATGGTGTGACTAGCATCCCTGCCTGTTCGCGATAATCGAAATTTATATCAGTCACATCGTCATTACGCAGTAACATTTCGGCCATGTGAATTGATTCATGAAATTCTAACCAGGTCGGATCACCATTATAGTTCTTTTCGTATATCTCGTGCCAACAATTTAAATCTTGCTGGGTGACTTTATAGTTGGCATCTACAGTTAGTCCAAGTCGATGCGCCGCTTGTTGCACGTTAGTTAATGACTGATCTAATTTATAATGGTCTTGGTCAAAAGGGTTATCGTAAGTATGCGATTTGAAATCAAATTTCAAATGTTGTAGATGTTTATAATATCGATACATTGCATGAGCAGCAGGAGTGTCGTTCAACGCAATATCAATATCTGTGTTATTATTCCAGTGTATCGTTAGTTTCATTTTTAGCAATTATAACAATTTTTTTAGCACTACTACATAAAGAATCAAAAACAGGTATATCGTACATCGACTCTTCTCTATAAATCAGACAATCTATTCCTTTATCTAACATGTTTGTACTTGAAATATACCAACCACTATTCATTGCCATATCTTTATTAACCATTACTTCTAAGCCTATATCCTTGCTGGCCACAGCCCAGGTTACATTGTTTGTTAACTTAATCCATTGATTAAGTACATCAATTTCATCTTCTCTCATGGTTATAACACGGCAAGATGCAAAATGTCCTAACTGAGATCCGTAGTTGTGTATCATATAATCAAATAAAGTTTTGCCAATATCAACCCCTAGCCCAATTAGGTTGTGTATTGAGTCAAGAGATATCGTATTTTCTGGTAACGAATTTAGCAATCCATCATTTATATTACTTACAATATATCCATTGCCGTACATTTCAGCAGTTGGTATCCAGTTATTTTTATCTCCGATGATCCCATCTGCAAGCGTTTGCACAGATGGGTCAATGTCAATCTGATTTGTTAAACAAAACTCATATAAGTCCCGTACCAATGCCGGACGAACCTGTCCAGCCCAGCGGCGCTGCGTTCGCTGCCATCGGAAAGAGTCTGACCCAACGAATATGCCATCGTGATTACATTCGGATAGCATATCTTTTAAATTCTTAATTGTTGATTTATTAAATGGAAATTTCAAATAAATTTGATTGTCTTCTATCCAAAGCAACGGAGCATAGCTAGGATCAAAATCAACTGGAGAATTCTGCCATGCCAAATCTAAAAATAATTCTTCTGAAAATATACCATTGCTTTCGGCATAAATCTGTTTACGATACTTATGTACAATGTGTTCCCATAGATTATTTTGTTTAATTGTTAGCGATCTGTTATCTGCTAAGAATCTAGCGACATTTTCCATAAAGTTAATATCGTAACGAGAGAAACGTAAATTTTCTCTCATCCACAAATGAGCAGAATCTCTGTCTACAACTTTCCTTATCATAATAATATTATAGCATAAAAATAAAAAAGGCGCAAGAGTATTTCATCTTGCGCCAATAACCAGAGAACTTAGGAGTTCAACATAGCATAGTGTTCTCTGGTTAAAAACTGCTTTTCATACAAGTTACTGCCGCCATATCCTTCCAACGCTGTGGGCTAACCTTAATCAAATCTGCTAGCTTCAACGCCATACGCAAGCTCATTTCGCGCAACGAATCCTTGTTCTCGTCCATAAACGCAATAACCTCATCGCCTTCGTTGTTCTGGAAATAGTAATGCTCAAACAAGTCGCCCTTGCGATGAATCTGCTTAATACGCAAGAACTTGTCACGCATGGTGTCCATTGTTAAGTCGATATAATGGCAACGTGATTGAAGTGCTTCCAGGTGATCTTGTAGCTTTTTGCTACGTACATGGTCAAACTTTAGGTTAGTAATAAAAATTACTGCGCCGTGGAAGTCAAAGCGGTCTGGGATACCCTCACGACGCAGTAGCGAGCTATCCGCATTCCAGTGGATAGTGCGCTTCTTCCCAGAATCAAGGGCCGCTTTAAGCAAATTCAGTGAAAGGTCGTCCATAAGGACCGAGTCGCAATCGTCAAATACAAGCACGTTACCTTTGTCAGCGTGATTGTAAAGTGTAGCATACAACCCAATTGGGGTCATGGCACCCTTAACTACTTCGTACTTAACTTTGCTGCCAACAAGGCGATCAAACATCGAACTCTTTTCAAGTTCGCGCTGGACGCCATAAGACTTGCCCACGCCCGGAGGACCCACTACAATCATAGCACGCACGTCGCTGTTGATTGTTGCTCGGGTCATATCTTCCAGGACACCAAAGCGTGTTTCAATGCGATCCATTACTTGTTCATCGGTCTCTACAGCAGACTTTTGAGCTGGAGTTCCAATAAACTCAACGTCTTGTTCTTCAACGTTTACACGGATTTTGTCGCGACCTACACCAATCGCTTCGTTGGGACGAACTGTGATAAATGAACCTTTTGCGCCTGTTTGAATACCCTTAACTACTTCGAAAGTCTGGTTACGGATTTCTTCGCCGCGGTAAGTGCCACTTAAAATTCGAACTGTATTCATTACTGAACTCCTAGATGTTTTGCTATGTTTGAGTAACTATTATAGTGCCGTTTTGCTATGTTGTCAACACTTTTTTTAAACTTTTTTGTGGTATTTTTGCCACAAAATCAATAGGTTAGTCTTTGCTTGTATTAGTATATGAATATTATAGAAGAAAAAAGGGTGTTTGTCAACACCCTTTTAATTAAAAGATTTTTTATTATTATAAAAATATTTTATTAAGTGGTTGGGTCGCCGTCATCAGCTGCGCCGTCGGCCATATCAACATAAACAGGATAAATGTTATAGTTGAAATCAACAGTTGATCCTTCTTTTACTAAAAGATGGAATTCGCCTTGTTGATCATCACTAAATGCTGTCATGTCGATGTCGGCTGGGGTTGCACCGTCCATTGAAATTGCTGTTTTCATTTGACCGCCTGTTACTCCCCAGAAGGTAGGAGCACGTGGATCGCCATCTTCGCCAAATCCAACAATGAATGCGTCGCCGCCTGAAACAGCAACACTAACTGGGGTTTCGCCAGTTACTGAATCTTCTAAGGTGACCGAACCTAATACTACTGGTTCAGCAACATTCTTCTCTGGTGTTACTGTGTTAATAGTACTAACTGTGCCACTGAACAATTGAGTCCCGTTAATGTTAACCACTAACGAAACATTACCGGAATTTGCATAAGCATTACCGTAAAGTTTTAGCGTTCTACTAGCCATTTATTATCTCCAAAAACGTTTTTGTGTTACCAGTATTTATCAATTACTGGGTCTGAAATCTCATGTAGTTTAGGTTTGCCATGAAAAACAATTACTCGTGTATCATCAACAAAAGTTCCTGTGCCAGGAGCCTTATGTCTATGTGTATTTATGTCATATCCTCCATCTAGTAACTCCCAACGCCAGCTTCTAACCAATTTTTCATCAAAAAATTGCATTTGTGGCGGGGGAACTTTTTTATCGATATAATTTTGATCCCCATGAAGCCTAGACATATAAGCACCTGGGTCCAATTTGAAGTCTTCCCATATATACCCAAACTTATCGACATTAAAATACATCAAACTACTGTTGAGTTCTCGCTTTCTTTGATTGAACAAATAGCGAAAATCTCTAATCCCCCAGAAGTATTTAGGATCGCAATCTAAAATCCAGTCAAGCGATCCTGATATTGCAACATCAAGGTCTAGATACAAAAGTTGTCCGGAGAATTGTGTTCTGTCAAATAATTGAACCTTATACCACCATCCTTTGCTCGCACCATGCGGTGATAAATCTTTTAGCGGATGCTTAATATATTTGTCAGGAACTTCTCTACCTGGTTCTGTATACACATGAAGTTTTATTTTTTTGTTGAGATTACGTTTAAGACCTTTATAAAGTTTATCGACATAGATCCAGTCATACATTGACCCGTGTATTACACATGCGCAATCAATAATATCTTTCATATCAATTGCCCTTCTAGACGTTTATACCAACTTCCGGAACGTATTTCATCAACGGTATACTCAGTGTGTGCTATTTGTGTAAACCACATTTCTTTATTTCGATTACTGAGAGATTCGATATTTTTTATCTCCTCGGACACAGGATATGCTAGACTAGATTCATTAACAATAATCGGACAACCAGCAATGGCGGCTTGAATTCCAGGACCACTATTATAATTAACCAATGCATACCAATTATACGTTAAATCAAAACTATCATAAGTTCCATCAACCTTTATAGGTTTTTCAACAGTAGCGTCTATCGGAAGTTGATCCATATTAACTGTGCATCTCGGGTGCGGGCGTATTATTATAGGACGATCTGTATATTCTCTTAGGTCGTAAAAAGTTTTTACTACCCACTTCTCAATATCAATCCCACGTACTTGTTCTGATTGTCTGTGCTGAGCTGCTATTACAATAGCACCATTATTTTCTGTTTGTGTTTTTAATTCTAAACCAAGTTTTTTTGGGCGATCCATGTCAAGATGATCTAAATGCCCATAATATCCGTTGGCATTAATATTTTCAAGTGCTACTTTCCAGGTTTCGCCTCGTTTAAGTGCTCCAACATCGATTACAATCACAGGCTTATTGTGATGCATATAATGAGTGTAAACACGTTGATTTGCCGCTAACCGGCCGTTCCACAGAACTGACCAAATAACAGCACAATCTGCATCAAGAGAATTTTCCACCGGAGTAATTCCAAGTGCTCGGCAAGATTGTAAAAATGCATCCAATACATCGCGACCATTTAATGCTACAGATTTTGGAAAGTATGCTATCGATTTTATACTCATATAAATATCACAATGGCAAGTTATACCGTAGTTACAACATTTCATCAATCCGGTTATGATTTATACGGTAAACGTATGATCCAATCTTTTTTATCAAACTGGCCTAAAGATATAAAATTATATGTATATGCCGAAGATTGTAATGTAGACGAAACTGCCGATAACCTAAGTGTATTTAACTTAGATAAAGCTTCGCCAGAATTAGTTGCGTTTAAACAAAAATGGAAAGGTGTGCCAAAAGCAAACGGTGATGTTAGCACCGATCCTGTCCGATCACAACGCAAGGATTCCGGAAAAGGGTTTAAATGGGACGCTATACGTTTTTCGCATAAAGTATATTCTATATTCCATGCTGCTAAACATACAAACACCGATTACTTAATTTGGATGGATGCAGATATGGTTTGTCATAGTACTGTTAAGTTAGAGGATATTGATCGTTTGATCGACGGCAGTAGCGACTTGTATTATCTAGGACGCAAAGGTAAATTTTCCGAATGCGGGTTATATGCAATGAATTTGCGTTCAGGCAAAACACAAGATTTTTTACAATTATTTCAACAATATTATGACGATGCCGAGAACGGCATTTTTACGTTAGCCGAATGGCACGATAGTTTTGTGTTTGATGCTGTTCGTAAACAGTTGCCACTTACGCAAAAGAATTGGAGCGAAGGTATTGTCAAGGGCGAAGGACATCCACTTATTAATTCAGATTGGGGTGCATATCTTGACCATTTAAAAGGGCAAAGAAAACATCTAGGAAAAAGTAAGGATAAAGACTTATTAGTAAAAAGAAATGAGGATTACTGGAAATGAATTTGCCTACTCATCTCGGTGGACACAAAAACAAAACTCATCTAGATCAAGGTGCGTTAGAATTTGCAATTAACGAACTTAATGTTAAAACTATGCTTGATATTGGTTGTGGACCTGCTGGTATGGTAGAACTTGCTTGCAAAATGGGCGTTGATGCTCAAGGTATCGATGGTGATTTCGAGGTAGAACGTCCTGATGTTTTAGTTACTATACACGACTACGCATCTGGCCCGTCTAAATTAGAGTTAGAAGTAGATCTAGTATGGAGTTGTGAGTTTGTAGAACACGTTTACGAGGAGTACCTGCCTAATTTTATGGCTGACTTCCAGCGCGGCAAAACAGTATTCATGACATTTGCTCCACCCAATACACCAGGGCATCACCACGTTAACTGTAACACTAAAGAATATTGGATTGATGTGTTTAATCGTTACGGATTTGATTATAGCGACGAGTTAACTGATCAATTACGCAAAAACAGTACAATGGGTCGATGGAAAAAGAATAAAGAAACCGGTGAACGTTTTTGGTGGAAAGCGTTTGTTCGTGATAATGGATTAGTTTTTATAAAACGCTAAATGAACATGTTTGCTTTTCTTAGGATCAGCAAACGACTCTATATTTGCAAAACCTTTGCGTGACACTAATGCTGTGAGTAATTCTTCATCATAGCCCGACTTGTGAACATCCCATGTATCTGCAAACTCGCCGCGTTGCCAGCCCCAAAATCCGGCGCACGCATGTTCTATATCTCTATCGGTTTCTCTGCGTAACCATTGCTCAATGTGTTTAGTCATGTTAGGAACAAGCATTTCGCAGCGGCCGCCTGGTTTTAAAATTTTATACCATTTCTCTAAAACTACTTCGCCTTGTTGAAATGTCAGGTGCTCAAAGAAATGCCTAGAGAATATTTCGTCTACTGAGTTCTCTGCAACGTGTTGATCTATATCCCAAGCGGTGCAAACAAAATCTATACCAGGTAAATCTCGTATGTCACAGGTTTTAAAGTCTGGTTGTGTAGGGGTTTCGCCGCAGCCAAATTCAATTTTCATATGTACTCTCGCATGTGCTTCCACGCAGAACCATTTTTAAGTTCTTCAAAATTCCAATGGCTCATTGCTAACTTTGCTAACCAATCATCTCTATCAGGCATACTAGGATTTTCGATATCTTGCCAACGTGCAAATGCAATATCTCGTGCCTGACAATCATTTACATCATCTGCATAAACAGGTACACCTGTAATTGCACTAGCTACCGCAGGACTCGAATTATACACTATGGTTGCCCAAGCGTTTTTTAAATCTTGTTGTAATGATCTATTGCGATGATCTACAATAGATACGTTCATTCCATTCAATACGTTTAACCTACACGACTTTTCATTTAAATTTAAGTATTTTCCTGCACGTTTATCACCTGGGTGGCCACGCAGCTTAATAGGCCTATCTGTTACAGTACGCAACCTGCGTATCATATCAATGGCCCAATCTTGATTATCTAACCCTTTCATTGACCAACCACCGTTACGCTGCAAACAAATCAAAATATGTTCGCCGTTAGTACGCCATTCTTTATGTTTAATGTCCATGTCACGGCGTATTTGTTGCCACCTGCTATACATTGGATTATTGTTAAAATAATTTCCGGTTGTTGGAAACACTCCATCTAACGAATATCTCAAGTAATGTGCTTTATTTTCTGGATCAGCAAATAAAAATAGATTCGAATCTACAAATATAGTATGCTTTCCTGCTTGACGCTGTTGTTCCATAACTGTGCGTCTGAGTTTTAAATGCGGAGTATCCGGCGAATCTTCATGTACATAACCTTGTATCAATGCTACATCGCTTGGTTCCCAACTTCCTTGTATTATACGTCCTACATCGCCATTGGCGTTAACACCTTGAATAAAGTTTTCAAGTATTAACGGCTTTTCAGGATTCTTATTATTTTTAGGAATCCCGCTTATGTATGCATTAACTGTCTTGCTCATTATCAGACTCGTCGATATCCAAGGTTTCGTTATCGTCTTCTGCAAGTTCATACTCAAATTTAGATAATTCTTTTTGTGCTTTTTGTGATTTTTTAATAGCATCTTGCAAGTGTCTCCAACAAGTACCCGAGAACATTTCTTCCTCCGACCATTGGCAATATGCTAAATTATATAACCACTGCATAACTAATTCTGGATCTTCTTGTTTAGGATCGTTAATTTCTTCAGCAAAGTTTGATGATATATTATAAGCAAAGTTTCCAGGATCAGTTGCTATAACTGGAACACCTGCTAATATAGCGTCAATACTTAATCCTGATGAATATGTTACTACGCAACACGCATTAACAATATCATCTTCCCAGGGCTTTTCTCTGCCATTGCTCCAGCGTATGTCACCGTGCTCGCCGAATGCAATGTTACGAAACAAATCAGAATAGTTCTCCCAACCTCGATCAGAAATACCCGGGTGTGTTCTAATACGTATTGGTTTATCTGTAAATTGACGAATGCGTGTAATTGTATCAATGATCCATTCGTTGATATTGTTATTTCGCAAGCTAGCATCACCTGCTAGTTGCATACCAATTAGTATTTCATCTCGCTGGTTAACATTTTCTGCCCAACCTTTCCAACTGAGCCCCATAACTTCTTCAAAACGAACCGCTGGCGAATTGACAGAATTCCAATATGCTGAATTATTTAAAAAACCATTAACGCCTACACGATAATATTTGTTAGGCCGAAATACTTCTCTTGTTAGCAATGGAGTTTCAATACAAACAAAGGTACGAGCTTTTTCAGCAATAGCATTGCGTATAACATGGTGAGGGTTTTTACGATCTTTCCATGATCCAAACATAATAGCCACATCACAAGGTTGATAATCTGTGCCGTATATATATTCAACTGAATTGCTTGTTCCTTTAGTTACGGTGTGGTCAAATGATAAAAATTCCTTGGGTTTTTTTATCTTTGCAAACTCTGTTTCAATGCCATGTCCAAATCTACGCAACAACTCAAATTCGTGTGCATGACCTGCTGTATTCATAAAAACTTTAACTTTCATTCAATATATCCCATGCTTTTCCTGATTTCATTTCGTTTATGTGAAACTGCCCGTATGCTAAATGACACGCCCATGCATAACGTTCATCGTCGGTTGGATAATACGGTGTTTCAATTTTACTTAAATCTTGCAATCCGACCGGTTGTGCAGCACTAGGTGCCAATGTAAATACAGGAACACCAAAAAACACACTTTCAGTTGCTGCATTACTATTAAAAGTAACTAGTGCATGCACATCATTACTTAATGCTTTTTCAAGTGGTTCGTTAATTCTTTGTGTACGTTGTTTAGCACGTTCGCGTATTACAATAGGTCTATCTGTATGTTTTTTTATGGTAGCAATAGTTTGTGCTATCCATACATCTCTATCTACTCCATAAAATTTACACGGCTTTTCGTCTGGCAGCGCAACTATAATTTTTGATCCATGTTTCCATTTATGAATAGTTTTTTTAAACTTTTTAAATCTGTCATTGGGTCTAGGTATAATATTAGTGTGTTGCAGATTGTTTTTAACAATTCTGTGCCAATATTTCCAAGTACCTTCGTTTCCAAAATATCCTGTGTCTACATAATAAAAGTCTCTGCCATCTTCCCAGCAACGCTTCATTATTTTATGTTTAAGTATTCCACGGAGTACGATAGGTTCACTACTAGAATCATAATCAAACAGTTCAGTGTTAACAGATATACAACCACTTCCTTTAGCGAAGTCGTTAATATATCTATCATTCCCGTCCTTACTTAGAAATATCATTGTATACGTATGCTAGTTTTCTCTTTGATTGGTAAGGCATTAAGTTAACTGCGCCAATTTCGTCGCAAAATTGTTTTACTCCGGGCAAATTATAATCATCAAAGAAAATGATTTTAGAATCTTTAACCATTGAATAATCGTGTTTTACAGTTTCATATGAGTGCCCGCCATCAATAAAAACAAAATCAGCAATTATTGGCGCTGTTAATGTATCTGTTGTAAATCCTCTATGTAATTCAAACGTAACACCAGGATTAGATCTTTGTATTTTTTTAATCTTTTGTTTGGCATAAGAATAGTCGCCAATGCCTTTACCATTTTTTTCTTGTTTATTAGTTTCTTCATTTGCTAAATCGAATAAATCATATCCAATGTAATGAATGGTATTATTGTACTGCAACGCTCTTCTAATTAATTTATGTGCTGTGTGACCTTTATTTGTTCCGATTTCAACAATAGTTGTTGGTTTAACTGCTTCAATTGCTGCATCAAAATATACTAGTCTCCAGCCTTTTTCTCTATATTCTCCTGTAGGCCAATTAATCATTTGTTTTTCCACTCCCTAACAAATCGTGTGTCTGTTTGTTCTTTAAGTTTAACCTTGCCTTTATGCTCTTCTTCAAGTTTTTCTGGGTCTGCACCAGCGAGTATAGCATCAATAAATTTATCCATTTCCGGATCATGTTTACGAGCTGCTTTAAAATGTCTAAAATATTTTCCTAATTCTGTTTCTTTTAACGGACTTAACGCTTTACGTTCAGGATGAAAGTCTCTACATTTTACTCCGTGTGCTTCTGCGTCTAATATACAATCAATTAACACATATGCATCGTTGGGTTTAGGAAAACGAGTTTTATCCTCTTTAATAACGTGACTATTGTAGATATCTTCATAACGATTAACAAATGTTTTTGCATAACGATGATGTGGATTAAACCAATATAACCCAGAATCCGAATGCGGTTTATCTATGCCTTTCCATTTTCCCTTGTTCATTGTTACACCCATGTACGCAACAAGATTATTATCCGGCAATACATTATCCAACCACTGTCCTGTTACAGGCTTGTAAGTAATAACATCGGCGTCTAGATAAATTATCTCGTCAAAGTCTTTGAATGTTCTTGCTGCATCTACCCAAGTAAATGCTTTGTATGCAAATCCTCTGCTAAAGTGATCACCGATAAAATCCAAGTAGTTTTGTAAATTTGGATTGCAACGTTCAAATACATTAACACCAATAACATTAGGTGCGCTAGGTAATTCGCTTTCATCCATGTCCTCTAAGTAACAGACAAGCATGACTTCCTTGGGCCAAAACTTTACGAATGTTTCAACCATGCGCTTCGCTAATCCATCATAGTAACTGCGATTAAATGTTGTAACTGCTAATACTTTCTTTTTCATTTGAACATCAACGGTTTTAAATGTGCCCAGGATTCACCCTTACGATGCTCTGTGCCGGTCCACTGAGTGTATGCAATATCGTATTTCCATTGCGTTAAGTCTATATCATATGATAAGTTTTCTATCTGTGATAAATCTCTATGTGCAACTGGCCAGATCATTGACCCATCGTCTAAGGCAAACGTTGGAATACCTTCGCATATTGATTCAATGCTGCTTAGACTATTATATGTAACCACACAATATGCTTCTGCTAGATCTTGATATAGTCCGTCGGCTTTTGTAGGGGTTGATAGATAATCTGATAAATCGTCTGTTCGATCACTAACTGTAATATGTTTATCTTTAAGTTTTTTCTGTAACTGCGTTGCTAGTTTTATTCCTCGTTCTCGATTCCTAGGATGCGGACGAATTACAATAGGACGATCTGAATATTTTCTAATTTCATATATAATGTCTTCAACCCAATTATAAAAACTTTCATACCCTTTAGCGTATAAACTTAATAGACTAGAGTCATTTTCTTTTTGGCCCATTATGAGAATATTTTTTCCTGGACTATTCCAGTCTTTAAATGTAATACCTGTTTCTTGTTCGAACTTCCGCCAACGATCGGGAGGGGAATTTTCATTACCAAACACCCCTTCTGTCCATTTATAACTATACCATCCAAGCCTTGCCCATCCTAGATGTCTACGAAAACTTGGTGATTCATTAACTAGATATGGTTTTCCTGAATCTTTAATATATAGATATGCGTCGCGTCTAAGATCATTTCTTAATATCTTAGGTTTAATTAAATTAGTTTGTATATAACAATCGCCATCGTCAGCATCTTGCCATTTTTTTATCAAGAATTGATCACCATGTCTCTTTAGTCCTTTTTCAAGTCCTGGAAAAGCGGACTTTAACGCATATTCAATCCCGTAAAGAGTAATCATAAACCGTGCTGTTCACAGTATTCGGTAAAAATACGTTCGCGATGCCATTCGCTACCCATTGGCGTATTAGCAAACTCGTGGAAACTTGGTGTGCCTAATGTATAATGCAACAATTTAGCATCAGGATTCTCACCGTATTCATCAGGAAGCCAATTCCACTCAGGTGGCAGTTCACCGATGCGTTCATCTTTAATCCAACTAAAACGATGCAAGTGCGAGCCGGTTGATTTTTGAATGTAGTCTGGTTTCAATATGCGGTTAGGATGACTATTGCAGTTCCAAAGTATTACGCTTGACCAGTTCTTGCGTGGATAATTTTCGTTTTTGCTACCTAAATACTTGGTAGTCATTTTAGTTTCATAATCGTGTTTAACTACCATTACGTCTTTGTCTGCTTCACGCAATTCCCAAAGTTTGACAATATCATCGCGCACAATCATATCGCCATCCATAAAGATAGCCCATCCAATATAATCCATTAAGTGCGGAACAAGGAATCTACTATAGATAAAGTGATTGCTTCCATCTGTATGTGTTTCTTTATAATCGTCAAACAAATTTAATGCAAGCGGAATAATTGAAACCGGCTTACTTGCGTGTCTAATAATTGAATTAGCACACGTGTGATATGCTATTGCTTCTCGTGGATCGTATCCGATAAAAATTGGAATTGGTTTCATAATCTTGTAATGTCGTCTTCGTCGCAGCGATTACCGTATTGTATTTCTACCACTCTACACGGTTTGTTAAATGGATTGGTTAATTGGTGCCACTCGCCGCAGATAATAGTAAATTCGTCATGCTTTTCTAATTGTTTTGGAGGCATTGTGTATCCAGATTCTAATCTACTATTAACAATGCATTTACCTTCACTAACAAGCCAATACTCATTACGCTGTGCATGCTTTTGCATAGATAAACTCTTACCTGGATCGACTGTAAGCTCTTTTACCTTACAGCCTTCTACTTCGTGTAGCACACGATAATATCCCCATTGGCGAGTTGTTTTTGGTGATTTCCATTCTTCAAGTATCCATGAGCTACTATTTGCTTTATCTTCGCCGCCAACTCCAAACACAAACTCTACTTCTTCAAATACCATTTCTGGAATGTTATCTCGAGTTCTATCTCCGCCGTTAGCGAATATTACACTATCAAACGGAATCCAGTTACGTGTATCATTTTTAACGCTAAGAGCGTATTCAATTGCTTTACAAGCAGATCCGTCCGAATCATCAAATGCAACAACTTCGTCAACGCAGCCAAGTGCTTCAACAATAGCAGCACGCTCGTGCCACGGCATAAACGAACGTCCTTTTTTACGAACAAGCCAGTCATCAGAATTTACGCCTACAATTAAATAAGCGCCTAAATCTTTTGCTGCTTCTAGGTAGCGGATATGTCCGCTGTGAAGGGGATCAAATCCCCCAGTGGCTACTACAATTTTCATTGTAGTATTTATTATATACGTATATAACTATGACTTAATCAAAACCGTGCCAGATTTTACTGCCGTCAAGCCAGCTCAAAATTAAATCTTGATGTCTGAGATATCCAAAACGATTAATACTATCCTTGGCGCTATCAGGTAACAAATCAGTCTCTAATAAATCATACCATGAGGTATTTCTCGGATCTTGCGGGCTACTAACTTTATACGTAATAGCCTTTAGCCAACGTTCCTCTGGTCTTTTTTGCATAAATGCACATTCAAAACCAGACAATGCAAGCATATACATTAAACTTACAGTAGTGTAATGATAGAAGGTATTACTTTGAAGTGTAATATGCATTTGGTTATTCATCATTTCAACCGAAGTTGGCACTTGAATTATTAACATTCCGCCGTCGGACATTACACGGTTCCACTCTGCTAAAGTATTATACGGATTTAATGCATAATGGAAAGCATTATGACACCATACTACATCATATAGCTTGTCTTTTTTGTGTTCAAGATTTTCAAAATCAGCACGTTTATATGTTACATTTTTGTACTTTTGTGCCAATGACAAATTTTTATGTTTTTTATCAATGCCTGTGCAATCAATATTTAACGGTATTCTTCGATCATTGTCGTCTAAAATTGCCGCTGTTGCCCATCGTTCAAGATCATCGCCGTCGCCACAGCCCATGTCGCAAAATGTATCAACTGATTCTAAGAAATTTTCATATCCAAATAATGTGTTTAACGTGCTTTCTGCAACTGCACGCGATTCTTCGTCTGTAATATTCATAATAAAGATTGTATAATATTTTGAAACTTTTGTTGATGCATATTGTACAATCTTCCAAGTAGTTCTCGGTTATTATGTAATCGATTGTATATATGCATTCTAATGTTATTTAAGTTGCTCAATGATTTATTGCGTAAAAAGTCATCAATACTTTGCGTTACCATTTGGTATCGACGTTCTTGACCAAGTTCGTTATCATAGCTATGATCTATTAGATCATCAAACAAATCAAAACCTAAATTTCTTACACTCTTAACTAACCCTGGAACAGCAAACCAGACCGGAATTTGATAATATGCAAATGCCTTGAACGTTTTTTCAGTGATGAAAATACTTCTCCAGAGACGTTCAGTTGAAGCCTGCTCACTGGTTTCTAAAATTACATTTAATAAGGAATTATAAAAAATATTATCTGTGTGATGATGTTGTTGAGTATCTGTTTCAACAACTCCGTCGATATAAATTGGAAATGTGTACGGAGCCATTGATTGTTTATATTCTTCTGGCCACTTAGTGGATCCAGACCCACAACTAACTACACCTTTATAGTTAAGATCTAATAATTGTCGAATTGCTGTAATTCGATTATATGATGCACGCCTTGCTAGTGCAATGAAATGATTTTCAATCTTAATATTTCGAAAATCAATATGTAAACTATGTCTGTAGAACCCACAATGAGCCACCATATGCTCTACAAATTTTGCAGCTGGGTATCCTAATCTATCAAGAGGAATATCAACGTTATACAGAACACTGACATCTAATGTTTTACCAGTGTTTTCTTGTATACTCTGTAATGCTAACTCAATATATTTTGGATCGACACCTTCGTTGCAGCAATTAAACAACCAGCGTTTACTGAATATATCTGTTATATCTTGTTGGTTTGCAAACTCTGTAAGTTCTTCGAAGAATCTAAGATTTACAACTTTGTCGAAATCTTGATTCCAAAATTGATATATTATCCTTTCACTAGACTGTGACATCTTCCATGCCAGCAGTACGTAATTTAACAATATGTCCCATTTGCCATTGTTTAGCATCAAGCCCTTTCATAATACCTAGCCATCGATTACGTAACAATGCTACTTCGTTAATAAGGAGTTCCATGTCAATGACTTCTCCTTCGCCGTCTACATACTTTTCAGCGTCACGGCTAGACAAAGCGCGACTATACCCTTCTAAATATTTTTGAAAATGCTTGCGTCGTATTTTACGCAATTCAATATTAAGAAAATTTAACACAGCTTCGATTTCTTGAAGCTGGTTAAATCTTTGTTCAGTAACGCCCGGAAGCAACTTAATATTACTTTCTACATTGCCACCAATCCGAACCTCACGTTTAGCCTCTTGAAGTTCATCCATATAATAATCGATAAACTCAGGAAGTCTTGAAAGATCCTGCGTTACTTTGTTATACCACATTAGTAAGTATCGTTGTCGTCGTCGTAAAAACTGTATTCGTCTTCTTCGTCAATTTCGTCTTCGTATTCTGAATGATCTTCAACATACTCTAATAGACTTTTCTTTACATTTGTATCTTGTGCAACTTCCATAAGTTCTTGGGCATCAAACCCATTTTCGACCAAAACTTGCACAAAATCGTCGGCTGCTGCCGAGAAGCCGCCGCTAATATGCGAACGCAATGCTTCCCAAATTTCCATTGCTAAATCAGGACTCATGTTCTTCATTATCTCCTACTTCTAGAACGTCCGTATTAACATCTTCAATGATGTCATCTGTTACGTTTGCTTCTTCGTTACTTATCTGTTCTTCAGCAAAAGCAAAATCTTGCATGAGCCTATCAAGAATCCCATCGTCGTTATTTTCCCAAGCCTTACGGAAAGCAAGTACTTCTTCACCTGTACTGCGTTCTACAAAACGTAGCCGATTGCCTTGCTTAGTAAGCAAACCTTTCTTTTCGGCTAAATCAACCAGACCAGAATATGGATTCATGCCAGTTTCATACGGGATTTTAACTTGTACTGCTTCAAATGGTTTTGCATAGCGAGTCTTCATAACCTTACATGCAGCGCGAATACCATGTACGTCAGAAGTCTTATTACCATCCTCATCTTCTTTGAGCTTCAATTTACGCATTGCTACAACAATTGAAGATGCATAGATAAAGCCTTGACCGCCGCTAATCTTGTCATCTGGATCAAACATATCTTGCGAAGCGTATGTGTGGTTAGTTGCTACCAAGCCTACATTGTAAGCCCCGATCATGTTTACTGTGTTGCGCACAAGTGCAGTAAGTGCTTTAGGCTTACGACCCAAATCACCTTTCATATCGCCTTTTTCAAATTGATCAACATCCGTTGGAGTCAACAACATGCCCAACGAATCGATGATAAACAACACCTTAGGACGTTCTTCGTCTGGCATTGATTTATAATCTTTCATAAACATCGAAATAGTTTTAGCAACGTCGTCAATCATGCTCATACTCAGTTTTAGCAGTTTATCTTCCGAGGTATCAACACCCAATGCGTGTAGCCACTGTTCATCAAGTGCGTTTTCTGAGTCAATCATTACAACAAAAATACCTTGTTGCTGGGCGTGTTTAGCAATGTTGCCAGATACAAAGTATGATTTGCCTGCGCCCGATTCTCCTGCGAATACAGTAACCTTGCCCATTGGCACACCTTTATGGAAATCGCCACTAATAAGGTAGTTTAGAGCATAGTTGCCTGTTGAAATCCAATCGGTTGGATCATTGAACCCAATGGATAGTCCGTCAATACTTTTTGTAATATCCTTCCGGAACTTACTTACATCAAATGGTTTAGCCATATTTTTATCCTTTAATTTTTAAATATTATAGCACAAATTATGCTACTTTATCAAGATATTTTTTATAATTTCCACTATAGAAATGATCATAGTTAAATTCAATAGTGTCGTGTTCTAGCAAATACAAGTCATTCCAGTCATCGTAACTAAGCACACTAAATTTTGAAAGTGTGCTGAATAACTCAACTAAGCGAGTAATTGGATTCATAATCGAATCAAAATTATAGTCAAATATCTTAAAAGGTTTGAACCCAAAATTCTTTTCTAAGTGTTTATGCCAACCAGGTTGTGCATATGCTAAAAATAAACCTCTATTTGTAACGCTATACAGAAATTTTTCAGTAACAAAAGGGTAATAGCTAGTTGCCATAGTTTCACTAACTATATGTACAAAACTTTCTACTATTGGTTTTGATAACACTTTAACATTATGAGCATGATTAAACCGTGTGTAATCTAAACTATAAATTTGATTAGCAAACTGCTCGTCAATGTTAAAAAATTTATTATAAAAACGTTCGTTTGTGCCTACGAAATCTTTAACGTGGCCAGCTATCTCGTCTAATTCAAAAACAAAGTTTTTAGTTGCATAACCTTGCTTAAACCATTTAAACTTTTTAGTAATCGCTGTTAATAGCTTTCTGCTAACATGTCTTCCGCCGTTAAACGTACAAAGAAAATTTCTTAAATTTCGTACAGGGTGAATACGATAATCTTCAAATTGATCGATGAAATTATTTTTAATCCACATATCTAACGAAAAGTTCAAATTTAGATTTGGATACTTTTCTTTAATAGTTTGATCAAAAATGTATTCACAGCATACTTGCCCTGCATACTCTCGGTTCAACTCGTTAAGCACCCAAGACTCGATGTTCTCATCAAATGCGCCAATATGATCTACTAGCTCAATTACATCGCTATCAATACTAGCAATATCTTTTTGTAGATCATTATATAACGGGCCAATCCGAGTCAATGCCTATCCTTTTGCCAAACAATATAGAAATTGTCCGATCAAAACAAACTCTAAAATAATTAGTAGGTCTATCATATCAGTTCTCAGAAAAAAGAAGGACTCAACACCCGAGAAAGACCTCGGGTGCGAGTATTATACCTTTAAATTATGAGGACTGCCGTGCGCGGATCATAGCAAGGATATCTTGTGCCTTGTCTGCGCCCGCTGCTGGCGCTGCTTCTACCTTAGGTTCTGCTGCTGGTGCAGGAGCAACGTTAGGTTCAAACGGAGGAGTAGTATCTTCTGCTACCGGCGCTGCCGTTTCTACCTTGGGTGCTGATTCTGGTGCCTTTGTTTCTGAATCACCAAAATTCATACCAGCTGGTTTGAAATAAGACGCCCACTTGTCTGGATCGTATGCCTGGCCATCAACAGATGCTTCAAACATCTCTTGCATAACTTTCAGTTCAATATCGCCCGGCTTGTTAGGTAGGAAGGATTTGAGATCAAATAAGCCATACTTTTCAATCGCTTCCATTTCATCTGCAGAAAGTGCAGTTTCCTTACGAGCCCACGACGAAGTGCTGTAATCAGCATACCCACCTTTAGTGGTCTTAATAATGCGGAAGTCAAGTCCATTGTTGTAATCAGTTGGCAATTCTTCCATATCTGGGTCCATTAGTGAGGACTTAATAGTAGTAAAGATTTGCGGACTGATAATGAACCGACGAATTGGATTCTCAGGTGTCTTGTCATCTTCTAGTGGATTAGTGTGTACAAAACCCTGGAACAAGTAACTACGCTTCTTCCAGTATTTACGGCCCATATCTTCAAGAGATGGATCCTTGAACCAAGTGCGAACTTCTGTCAAAATTGGACACGTTTCATTCCACATTTCAACGCAGGGTACTGTCACAACAACCTGCTTGTTATCTCCGCCTACCACGCCGTTAAATGGCAAACGAATCATTTGGCGTTCAATCCAAAAGAATGGGTTGGAAGTGTCACCATCTGGAAGGAAGCGAACAGTTGCAGTATCCCCTTCGTTAATGTTCCAGTGTGGGTAAATGGCGTTGTCGCCTTGGAAAGTTGAACCACTAGCCTTGTTTTCTTGTGCTGCTAGTCGGGCACGAATATCTGCTAAAGATGCCATAGTAAGTTTCTCCTTATGCCTTATGCCTATGTTTTTTACCTTATGCCTAAGTGTATGCCTAGAATGTTTTTTCTAAAACAAACAAAACTATTGCTAACACTTACAGAGTAAGTATAGCATAAAAGTATTTAGCGTGTCAATAATTTTTTAAATAAAAAACGGGCCATTTAGGCCCGTTGTGTTTTAGCGTATATCGCTTGGATTTAATTGCCCATTCCCGCTAATCGTTTAATATCAGCAATAGCAGAATTAATTTGAGCACTTAATTCTGCACCCTTGTCAGCAATTTGGTCGCCAATATTACGTTCTTCAGATGCTGGCTCAACAATTTCAATATCCATATCTGTTGGAATGCCTACAGGGACATCAGTTGTATCAATTTCATCTGGTTCAATCATGTCAACTGGATTTTCCGGGTTGTCTAATTGACTAGTAGCAGTAATACCATTACCTAGTGCTACATCTAAATCGTTTTCTAGTTCTGTTAAACTTTCATAAATTCCCTTGCCAAACATGTTTGATCCTCCGGTAGTTTCGCCTTCGCCTTCTTTGGCCATTTTGGTAGCAGTTGCGTACATTACTTCTTCGCCACGATCACCGTAACGCTTTTTAAAGTCTGCTTTTGATTTTTTCATGCCCTTAACATACTTTTCGCGTTTCTTTTCTTCGCCTTTGGTTAGAGAACGTTCGTCAAGTTTAGGTTCTTCTATGTCTTTTTCATCGGCAATTTTACCATCGTCTTGTGCACCACCTGGAATAATTTGCTTTGGATCTGCAATCTCGTCATCTTGTTGTCCAAACTTACCAGCGTTAGCTTCTTGGGTCTTTTTCATTCCAGGAGCAACAGGTGCTTGTGGTTTAGTTGGTTTACGATCAAATCCGTAATTAGGATCATCACGAGGATCATCACGTTCTGGATCATATGGTTCTGTATCAGCAGGCGCAAACCAATCAACACCTTCTTTGCCTAGATCGCTAGCACTTGTTTCGTCTACCTCTTCAGAAAATAGTTTTGCTAATCTTTTACCAAGTTCGCTACGACGTGTCCATGTATCAATAACAGCTTCTGTTGCAGCGTCAATGTCATCACCATAACCCATATCTTCGGCATAAACTTCTGCTAGACTTTCGGCTGTTTGACGAATAACATCAGGATTCAATCCATATTTCTCAATAGCGTCATCGATACCTTTAACTAAAACTGTGCCATCACTTGAACCCCAATCTTCCAGAATACCTTGTTCTAATTTAGAAGCATACTCTGTCTCGGACATTTCAATTAAGCCCATTTCACGTGCTTCGTCATTTAAACGTAAAATGCGCTGTTGGATTGCCTTTTGTGCTTCTTTGTCATTGAATAAACTTGGGTCGCGTAGCAAATCATATAGTACTTTACTTTTTTCTAAATAATCTTCTCGATCACGTATTGGAGTATCGTTGAAGCCTTCGTCTACTTGTTGTTGAGGCTCTTGGAACGCAGAGAAGTCTTCATAGACTTTTTCTTGCATACCAGCTAGTTTACGCCATGCGTTCATTTCTAGCATTGCATCACGTTCTTGTTTACGTTCTTGCTCGCCGGTATCAATATCTAACTGCTCGTTAACATCTTTGTTTAATTCTTCTTCTTGGTATGCTTTTAGTTCTTCCAATGAAGCAAATGGGCCAGCAACTACTTTGCCGTTTACTAAAGCGTAAAACCCATCTGGGCCTTTAACAGCACTCATACCATATTTGTTCATGCCACGTGCGCCAAAGTCTTGTGCTTCTTCGAATTCTAATTCGTTGTCACCGCCAAGTACACGATTAGCTAAATCTTCCAAACCGGGATAGGAATCAGTGTATTCTTCGATCCAATCTTGAATAACCGGACGAGCATCTGCTTCTGGGTCATCATTTGCTAATTCTGCTAGACTATCATACAAATTGTCATCACCAATGATATCATATAACACGCCAGTGGCATTCATTGCGTCTGTTCCAACAGGAAGTGGCTTCGATAAAATGTCTTTTAACTGTTTAATTTTAGCTTCGTCATCTGGGATAGCCCAGGTGCCTTCTGTTACTTGTTCCGCCCATTGGCTAAATTGGTTAAACTCTTTCATTTGTGGTTCCTTGGTTTGTTCTGGTTGCTGTAATTGTTGTGCATATCCTGCTTTTTGCTCAGCATCGCGCTTTTCTTGTTGTTCAGCATCTTGTACTGCCAGGTATGTTCCAATTAGTACTGGTGGTAGATACTTTAACACGCCTTTAGCGATTTTAAAGGCAATCTTACCTTTCTTGTATACGCCTTCTTCCATCTGCGCACGATGCTTTTCTTTCACTTCGCCTTCGACGCCTAATTGCTGTAAAGAATAAATTAGGCTGCTATGTTGCATTGCATCGCCGTCGATACGCAATTTGTTTTTACCTTTAGCAATTACTGCCATGCCGCGCTTTTCGGCAGAATTAGCAATAAATTGCACTCTGCTTGGATCTACTACGCTATAAACAAACGTATATAAACCAACCGGCACTTTGCCGCTCGGTGATAATTTATTTGCGAATCCAGCTTCGTTTATTTGTTTCATAATGTATGGTAATGCTTCTTCAATACGTTGATCAATAGTTTCGCGTGTAAATTGTCCACGTAGGTTGTTTAACGCTTCTGCATCATCGTCAATCTCTGCAGGATTCCAGTCTTCTTTGTAAGCATGGTACCCACGCTTACCTGCTAAACTTTTTAAACGATGACGTAGAGTTTTGTAGCGTTCGCGACCAGCTTCAACTACTTCATATTGATCATCGTCTTCGGTAATTCGTTGTGTAGCACGTGTAAATTTAGATAGTACATTTGCTTCGCGTACAATATCGGTAATATGTTGACCGAATACATCATATGGTGTGCCGCCTTCTGCTACATGGCGTGCCATGGCACGTCCGGCAACTAACGATGTAAATGGCAACTTAAAGCGTTCGCCCTCGGCGTTTTCAACATATAACTTTTCGATGTTGCGGAAGCGTTGTTCGCCTTCTTCAATTGCCTTGCTGTGTACGATCTTTAAACGTGTTGTACCTGGTTTGTTATTATAACTGGTGTGCTTAGTGCCATTCCACCCCTCAAACAACCCTTCATTGATAGCAGCCATACCTTGCATGCTGTATTTTAACTTGTTTAAATTCTTTAATGAGAATGTTAACAGATTGCGTGTGGCGAAATTTTTCAACTGTGCTAGGAAGTCATACCAAGCATCCTTGTCATCGCCTTCCATATTTTTGCCAACATTATCACCATAATAGCACTCAAAGTTGCTTTCGTCGTCGAGTAGAATAACTACGGTTCCGTAATTATTGTTTTTAGTTTCAAAGTCAAAACTAAACATTTGAGCATCGCCCGGGCTAACCACAGGTTTGCCTTGACTGTCTAATGTTTTAACTGTGTAGTCTCTGCTGACTAATAAATTAAAGAGATCGTTTGCTGTGCTATCCATAATTCTTCTGCGTTAATGTTGTATTTATGTTCAAAACATTATAAATGGCATTGGCTCAATTACTTCGTCACCAAAGTCTTTGATTTGATCGTTTAGATCAGCATGATAGTTTTGTAGCACCTGCATCATACGCACAGCAAGAACTGTAGCCATTACTAAGTCATCAGTTTCTCCGATCTTAGCAGCATAACTCGTTCCGTGCGCTACAAACGTTTTAAATTCAGATATTAAACTTTTAGAGTTCACAGTCATTTTCTTAGTTTCAACTAAGTTTTTAAGTTTAGCACAAGCACTTAACTTAGATTTATTTGTTGTATTAAATCCTTTACGTATGCGCATACCAGCAGAACGATTCATTTTAGGTTCTGACAGCATCATTCCTGGAAAGTTATCCTCACCAAACTCTGCTAAACTAATGAGTGCTGCTTCACCAATGGTGTTGTTTTCAATTGAGTAATAAATGCTTGTAGCATCTTGTGTTTTGTCGTAAATTGTTTTTACAATATCGTTTAGAATACGTATTTGTGTAGGAATAGGGGTTTTATTGTGTTTCCACTCTGCTACTTGTATTGTTGTGTTTGCTTCAAACACCTGGATAGCAGCAGGGTCACCACCTGTACCTAAACTAGGATCAAGTGCTACTACATAAAATTTATTTGCTTGCGGTTCTTTATACCAGCGTACTTGTCCTGTTTTGTACAACGGTTCAACTCCTTCCATATCTACCAGTGTTGTAGCATTAATAAGAGTTTCATCATTGATGATGAATTCGCAATCCATTTCACGGCGGAAACGCTCTTCGCCAATACGTCCGCGTTCTTCTGCTGCCCACTTGTCATCTCTGTCTGGATGATCTCTCCAGTATGATCTATAAGCACGGAATCCGTTAATGCCTAGTTCTGTTTCGTTGCCAAACTCATCTTCTGTTTTGTTAGCCTGTTTCCAAATTAACGCAAATTGATCTTCATCAGAATTTGGCGTTGATGTAATGATTGCCTTACCACCTGTGGATAGTGTAGGCGAAATGGAAGTCCAGAATTCTTTCGCAATAGTAGGTCGTACGAAAGCAAACTCGTCGCAATACAGGAGTGTAATACTCATACCACGTCCAGTATTTTCAGTGGTTGCTTGTGCTACAATACGTGATCCATTATCAAATTCAATTGATCCTTTGTTATACGATGTTACACCAGCACGTATATGATCCGGGCATAATTCGTATGCGTAGCGAATACGCTGCATAATTTCTTGTGCGCCCGAGTATTTGTGTGCTGCGATTAGGATAGTCGAATCTGGTTTAAACATAGCATACCACAGCAAATATCCACCAGCACTAGTAGACTTACCAGTTTGTCTAGGCATTAACGATATTGAGAAACGATAATTGTGGTATGTGTTGATTAATTCTTCTTGATATGTAAATGGGTGATATACCATTTTACCCTTAGTAGGGTGCTGAATATAGAAGTAGTTGTCCATGAAGTACATTGGACCATTAATAGGGTCAGCACATTTTACAAACTCCTGAATTTGTTCAGGAGTGTAATTCATTCTAGCATGTGCTTTTTTAACTAGTACGCCTTCAAGACTTTTTGACATATTCTAACACCTTATTAATGTATTTACGTAAATACAAAGATGGCTCACACATTAGTATTAGGACCAGATTATCAACCACTTAGTTATTTGCCGCTAAGTGCTGTGCATTGGCAGCAAGGGATTAAGTTAATGTTCCTTGACAAGGTGCACGTCCTCGAGTGGTACGATGATTGGGCAGTTCATAGTCAAAAAGCAGCAATGCGTGTTCCTGCTGTAGTAGCGTTGAAGTCAGGATATACAAAACGAAAGGCGAAAACATTTAGCAGAGCTAATTTATATATTCGCGACATGTTTCAGTGTCAATATTGCGGAGATACGTTTGCTGCTAGTCAGTTAACAATTGACCATGTTATTCCCAAGAGTCAAGGTGGAAAAACTTCATGGGACAACTGTGTTGCTGCTTGTAAACCGTGTAACTGGGACAAAAGCGACCGTTTAACAAAACCTATGCGTGAACCTTTTACCCCTGATTACTATCAATTAGCAAACCAGATACGCAAAACTCAGATTCGTATCAATCATCCAAGTTGGGCTGAATACTTAAATCTAGAACAAGAACCAATTGTAATTAATCAACGTTAATTTTTGCTGTAGGGAAACGTGTTGCGCTGCGACGCTCTGGATTATATTCTCTGTTACATGCAGGGTTAATAATACCAACAATACGTGTTTCGATATCTGACAAATATTTTTTAAACTCTTCTTCCTCGCCTGGAAACTCTGTGCGGCTTGCTATAGGGAAGAATCGTAATGTAATGTCTTTTAAATCGTCGATACCGTACCCTGCTGCTTTAAACTTGTCAGCAAACGCTTTCCAGTTTTTCATTTGTTTTGCACTAGAGCAGTTATCTAATAATTTTTGAATATGTTTATTCCAACGCTCTGTGAAGTTGTCCGCTGCGGCAATACCTACATAAAAATATCCCCAATCAGGATGATACCACACATAAATGCCCGAGCGTTTTGTTTCAGCAGGACGATTACGGTTCAGTGAAATTTTTAATTTTCCGTTTTCCTTAACACGCACAAAGCTAAAGATATCAAAAAAATTATATCTTACAGATTTGCCTAGTGGCGGAAATACTTCATTAATTTTCATAATATTATTTACATAAAAAAGCCCGCTTACACGGGCTTCTCACTTTAAAAGCAATGGTAGCGAGAGTTGCTTCTGGGTAGCTAGCACCAGACGCCTACGGATTTTGCCGTAAGCCGTGCCTATAATGGTCCTAAGGCACAAGCCAGTTCAGGCCATAATTTGAGAAAGTGGCCTGCTTTATCAGAGTGATATAGTGTCTCTATATCATGTATGTGCTGTGCGAGTTTTAATACTTCGTCTTGTTCTTCAGCACCGTTAAAATTATTTAGTGCTGTTTCAAAGAAATTGCGTTCGCTGTCGATTAAATCATTTCTTTCAAGTAAGATTTCTATCTCTGTTTGTGCTAATCTTTTAACTTCTTTGTTGTGTTTTAATGGATCTAAACATTCCGGTTGATATAGACTTGCCCATTCAACATTTAGATTAACTCCTTTTGCCCAAGAAGTAATCTCGTTTAACCGAGTACAGTTGTACAAATTATACACAGCATGCACACTAGCTGTGTGTCCGTGTATTTCTGCTAAATGTTTAATATTCTGTTCAATTTGATCCCATTTGCCACCATACCTAACATATTCATAACGTTCTTTGATGTTATCAAAACTTAGGCTCCAACTGACATTTCTTTTGTTCTTTAACTTTTGGAAAATTTTGTTCTTTTCTAAATCTACACTAAAATTAGTAATAAGAGAAATTTTTACTCCATCCGGAATAATATCCAATATGGATTCATTTTCAGGCAATAATAATGGTTCTCCGCCTACAAGTGCTATTTCTCGTATCCACCCCTGGTGTTGTTCTATATAATTGTGAACTTGTTGATAATATGGTCTTACTTGTGATCTAAACGGGATATTATATAATGCTGCCCATTTACTGCTACACTTATCGTTACAATAATTACAAGATTGATTACAAGTAATATTCCACCGAACATCAATTAACACAGGTCTATGATAATTCAACTCCGCAGCAGAGCTATCAAAATCTTCACTAATGTCATTATGCCAGTGCCTCTCACTACGACCGTAACGTTCGGCTTGAATACAATTATAACAGTATTGTTCGTGCATCTGCCCTGTTTGTAAGGTTGCACGTATTTCTTTCATTGCGCTGCTCTGTAAAATTTCTTCAATACTCCTGGTATTGAGATTTCCGAGCATATTTGGATCACCGGCACAGCATGTTTTTACATCACCCGTTGGGTTAATGTGTAGCCCGTGCCACGGTGCTGCACAATAAGTTTTATTCATATAGATACTTATTTAGATCGGCGTTGGGCGCCTTTATATCCTTTGAAGCTAGTAGTAGGACTTACTTTGTTAACTGCATCCGGTTCGTCGCTTCCCGGAGGAACATGTTGTCCAAACGGAATACCCATAAAGCCAAATGCTTTTTTAGCCATTTCGTATTCTTCTGGAGTATATGTAACCATCATTGGAGAGTTGTTAATCCAACTCCACGGATCAATATCTTTTGGGTCTTCTGGCAGTCTAGCAATAATCATGCTAGCACGATACATGTCGTAGTACTTGTCTGCCGTATAAACTGATCCAGGGTTTGCTTCCCAATAATTAAGTGGCATTTTTCCTACTTTTGCTTCGCTTAGTACTTCTTTAAAATGTTGTTTTGTTTCGCTAACAATAGAAGCTACTGTTTTAGTTGTTTGATATTTTAAATGCCAATTTCCATTTTCAAATGTTAGTTGGCTTTCACTAACTTCCTTAATACCAGGAAAAGCAGCTAATTTTAGATCCTTTGGGATAGTAATAACGTGTTGTTTACTTTTCGGTGCCCATTGATAGTCTAACTCTGGGATTGCTTTAGCGTATAACGCAATCTGGTTTGATGTAACGCCGGTTCCTTCTTTTTCTAAAATTTGATTTAAAATATGATCCTGAATAATAAGGACTATATCGTTACCGGTTTGGTGTTTGTCCATTACTTTTGGATTGTGCGAATATTTTAACACGTTAAGTAACGCACGACCCCATTTGCTGTAACGTCCAATGCGGTCAAAATCTACTACCGTTTTACCTTTTGCTTCGTTGGCAATAGCGTGTTTTAACACTTCGTTTGTAGCAGCATCCATTACAATTGCAATACCGTCTGTTACATCTGTAATCTTGCTTTCAATTACATACTCGTTGTTAACACTAATAACCACGCTATCACCGATGCGCGGTTTGTTAAAATTAGAAATGTAATCCGTAAGTTTTTTCATTAATCTTCAAACTTATTGAACAGTTTACGACTACCCATTGTAGCAAACGGCTGTTCATAAATTGACATTACTACCGCTTGATTATCGTATTTTGCTTTCAATTGATCAGCAAAGTGTTGAGCTTGCCTTTGTATATCTTTATCATCTTTAGCATACATATACATTTCGATAGCAACAAGATAACGTGTCTCATCTGTTGCTTCTGTAATTTCTTCTTTACTTACAGATTCTAAATTTTCTAAAATCTTGTAGATAGGATCCATAAAATTACACCTTTTTATACAGGTCCCATAGACCACGCATTAAGTTTTCTTCATTTACAGCCATTGGGTTGTCGCCAGGATATTCTTTTTTAAACTGTTGTTTTTGACGATTTAATCCACCTGCTAGTTTGTTAACCATAAAGTCTGTAGACATAGTTTTTTCGTCTGGCTCATTGGCATATTCTTCTTCGACCTGTTCACCGCATGGTGTTGCAGCAACGATTTTCGCTTCTTGTTCTTTGTACGGCAGGCCTGCTGCTTTAAGAATAGCTACCAACGTATGTGCATCTTCATCGGTTGCAGTGACATTAACAGTATCTGGCTGATCTGTACCTGCTGTTGTATTAACAGTCAAGGACTCATTAAGAGCAGTATTAAATTTATCTTCAAATTCATTCATGGTACTTTCCTTAGGTTTTTCCATGCTTAGTACATTATAGTTTGCGTATAGTGCATTACGTGCTGCACGTAAGCCTTCTGCTGTTTTATCAAAACTCTGCACTACTTCGCCGTCAGCATTTTTTAAATGATGTCCAGCGTGATCGCTGAATACAGTTGCAGCTCCTTCGTGGATTCCTCCAGACTCAGCGCCGTCAATTTTTTCTGCTAATGCATATAGCATTTCCTCTATGCTAGCATCTCCATTGGCATAGTTGGCTGCAACCTCATCGATTAAACTCATAATATATTCATCTCCGTGAGCCTTAAAAATTTCTGGCATTTTAATATAGGCTTCACGAGCAATTAATTCAACAAGCTCGTCGTTTGTTTCTTCAGTTATCTCCAATGATTCATCAATGCCCATTAATTGTTCAGGAGTGCCTGCTCTACGAATAACTACGTTTGCTAATCTTTTAAGATCATCTGGTTTTGGGATATAATAAGTATATCCTTGTTGCGCTCCTGGCCCCGGGCCATCAATTTCGATAGTATCGTTCTTTTTATCTGCTACACTATCATGCCACACTGAACTAACATTCATAATAATTTGCATTAATTCGCCAATGGCGTCACCTGGATAAGCAGATAACCATCGACGACTATTTTGTAGAATATAATTAAGTAATTCAATACCAGCAGCGGCATACGGATAATATCCAAATACTTTCATTAAATTAGGTTCCGCACGGGAAAATTTCTTTGGCCATTCAGGTGCTGGATCTATAGTAGGCTCTGGTTTAAGTTCTGGTTTAGTTGAAAACTTTTCGATGCATGCGGGATCACCATGACAATCATCGATGCCCTTAGGGTTACTTGATTTTGGTCTATATAAGCCCTGACGAACTTCTCTATTCTGACGTTCTAGATCTTCAATATCTTGACTGTAGTCTGAATCCGTGTCGGTATCTTCCTCTGATTTTTTTGTTAACAACCCTTTTGCTTTTTTAGTTAACTCATCAAATGGTCCTTCGTTGACACGATTTAATGATTCGAGAATAGTATAAATGTTTTCCATTTTCTATTAGTTTCCTACTGGGCTTTTTGAGTTGTCTTTTGCATCAGTATTGAATGTTGCCTTAGGAGTCTTTCCGCCAGCAATTTCATACTCGCGAGTTTCCATATCCTTAACTACATTTTGGAAACTACTACCATATGCTTCCGAAGCATCTTTTTGTTCTTTAGTTTGTTCAGGAAGTGCTTGATCATCTAGCAACGCACCTTCGTGCTCTTTTGCAGTATGTTCTGCATCAACCGAGTCTAAAAATCTTCTATCTAAAATCTTTAATCGATTAATATCACATCCCTTTGATGCTGCTAATTCTGTGATTTGTGACACAGATGCAGGATATTCTAATACCACATCCATTGAACTTACAGATTCGTTTTCGAAATCCGGAAAATCGTAAGGGCATTTCATCACAGGACTAGTTTTAATAGCACCAATTGATTCTGGATTGAATTTAGCAAGAATATTCTTTAGGATATCTTGCTTTTCTTTTGTAAAGTCACCTACATATTTAATGCGGTATTCATATGATTTTTTAGATTCTGTTAAAAATTCTTTAAGCGAGCGCATTTCTTAACTCCTGAGTTAAGTATATTTATACGTCTTTGTCTTTATTTGGATTCAGCAACTTATCTAATAGTTCGTTACGATCTAAAACATGGCCAGACGCAGTAGTTCCGGTTTCGTCGCCGCGGTCCATGTCCAATTTTGCTTTGCGAAGTTGCAACTCAATCATTTTAAGTTTCTTATTCATCTTAGCATTCTTGGCAGTTATAGCGTGGCCTAATAACGAACTTGCTACTGAAAAAATTTCCGACGAAAACCGGGCTTCAACATTCATTCCAAGATCAACTAATTCTTTATATGTATCTGTTGCCATTTTTGCAAGTTCGTCCATTTCTGAATCAGATGCCTCAAGGCCGCGAACTGCCGGGAGCGCCTGATTAATCTTGTCAAGATTATCAAGCCCCTCAAGTGTAGCCGGAACTCGCGGTTCTTCGTCGGGTTCGTCAGAAACCATTGGTTCGTCTATATCGGATGTAGGTAAATCAAAAAGTTCTTCAAGTTTTTTAGTCATAATGATATTTATTACCGAGATTTACCCAGGCGAACTGTTCTTTTTGATTGTGGATTAAACGAAAATACATTTTGACTTTTAACAATATCATCCCAGTACATTGCGTATTCTTTTTGTTCGTTTGAAATTTCTACAAAGTGTTGTAAGTATTCAAGATGTCCTAACGGGGTAGGGTGCGTATCTGTTATTAATTTTTTAGATGTATCTGAACGCTTAATATTATCCCTCCACTCTAAAAATTTTAGGTCTGTAAGTTCTTGTTTTATATTAATATCAATCGTACAATTATTGTTAAAAAAATCATCAAAATCAGGCCAGTCCGGCCCTGCACACTCATGGTATACTTCTGCTAAATGTTGTTTCTTATACTGGGCTTCTGTTGCTTTAGATCTTACTACATTAATATCTGGCCTAGAATTCCAATCTTCCTTGTAAACTATCTCAAATACACTAGGACTAACTAGTTCAATTGTTTCTCGATACAAGGTATTAATATCTGACATTTCTGGCTCATTACTAACGATCGGGGACATAGAATAAAATTTATATCTACATCCGATTCCGTCTAAGATTTTTCTAACAGCTTCGATTAATGATATAGTAATTAACGTATATCCTTTAGTGTCTGACGTTTGTTTTCTGTCATTAAACCAATCATTATTAATGAAACTTACACTTTTTTCCAATGCTCCTCTGTTATGAACCCAATCATCATCTTTAAATCCAGTTTCTCTATTAATTGCTGACCACATAATCTCAACGGTGTCTGAATCATTTATATTATTTCTCTGAATACACTCAATTAAAGAATATAATATATGCTGGTTTCCGGCAGATTGCGCACCCCAATTTTGAAATTCGTCGAAATCAAGGCTGCGTATATCAGCCCACGTTGGCCAATGGTAATTTGTAAAACTGCACCCAAAAGAAAAGAAACGCATACAAGTAGTTATTTAAGAATATCTTACTTACGAAAGATTTGATCTTCTGTAATAACTCTAAATACAAGTCCTTGGCGTTTGCACCAAGCCTGAGCTGCTTCCCATTTAGCATAATTGACTGCAACTGTAGCACGTTGCTGCGGATTTTGTTTTTCAGTAAGCATTGATTGTCCTTTAGGCTTAATTTCAATAACTTCTGCAACTTGTTTATTATTTTTAGTTCTATAGACAACAAAAAAATCCGGTACGTAAATAGTTTGTTTTCCTGTTAGCGGATGTCTATAGGGTATAGAAATACTTTCGCTTGCCCATTGTAGAATGTGTTCATTATTATCGCAGAAATTCATAAATGCTAATTCCCACGAACTTCTATATCTAGGAGTTCCTTTACCAACATACTTGTTGGTGTTACGGATATGGTAAGGTCCTTGAGAAAAATTTGTCTTTCTTGGCATTTAAGCCACCACGTTGCGTGCTGCGTAATAATTGCTGGTAATAATTGATGAAATACCTAATAGAGTTGAATTCGATCTTGCTCCGTTTAAGTAATACGAAAACGTTGCATTAAGTTCCATTGCATTTTGATTCTTAATATTTTCAAGAAAGGTTCTGGCTGCGATGCCAGTATCTTGTGCTATTTGGAATAAAGTAGCAGCAAAATGTGTAGCCATATCAGGATCGGCCATTACACCTTTAAAAAAAGAAATAGCAAGGTCGTAATCCTGCGTTGATACTACTAGTTCTTTTTTATAGAGTTTGTCAATGATTTTTGTATTGCGATCAGATCTTTCAACATTAACACTACTCATTATTCGTCTCCTAATGGATTATATGTAGTTCCTGAACTTGGACGGTTAATTACACTTCCGTTACTCGACACATCGCCTGGGATAGTTGTTGTTCGTAAAGTAGTATCTTGTGGTTGTGCATTAGGGTTATTCCATGGCTTAGCTACTGATGTATAACCGGTGTTTGCACTATCAGTATTAACTGGCGATGCAAATGGATTTAGCGACCCTAAAACGCTGGTGAATCCACCATTTGTTGCGGTTGTTGCACCGTTAAGTGTACTGGTTCCTGCTGGAGGTTTTAAAAAATTAAAATTATTCACAGAATTAGCAACCGGTTGGCTACGTGCTGCAATAGTTCCTTGTGTAATCACTTGCTGGATACCTTCGTCAGCTAATACACTACCAATGTCAGCATCTTTCCATGTATTGTAAGATCTTCCTGCTGTTAAAGCAGCTCCTAAGATATTTCCATTAGTTAAATCAGACATAATGCTATCTCCGGCATCGAGTAATCCACCTTGCCCAAAGATAGAAGTAGTACTCCCTGCCTTTGAAAGTTTGCTCTTAGAATGATCATAGCCAACTTCGCCCCAGCCTTTGACCTCGCCGCCTGCGGACCCAATTTTTCCATGGTGATATTTAACAGTTTCGTATTTTACCACCATTTGATGTTGCATTACGCCGCCAGTATCGCTGGTGTCAAATGAGTCATGTTCCCATTTAACAATCATTGGATTAATTAAAGTATATGAAACAAAGTTTCCTCTGTTTAATCCGTATATTTTTATATCTCTAAAAAAGTTTGGTTTATACTCACCGTTGATACCTTGGCCGTTAAATCCCCAATCATTTACACTTCTAAAGTTATCGTAAATATCGCGTTTATTATAATCAAACGGGCCGTTCTGCAATCCAGTAGAAGTATCTGTGCCAATACCTTCGTACATATGCTTTGGATCATTATAGTAGTATTGAAAATAATTATACCACATTGTACGTACTAGATCACTGCCGTCATCATGTAATGTGATTCTGACAGGATCGTACGTTATCTTTTTTTGTACATAGCGTTTGCGATTATACTGGTTCAACTCAGCAGTTTCAATAGAAAACGATGGTAGACTCACGCCTTTAACCATCATCCCAACTTGGGCGTTTTCAGTTCCATTTACATTTAAACCAGGAATCGCTCCGTTTAAATTAAAATAAACATGAAATAGGAATTTTGGTTGCGGAGCCAACGCATAGCCGTCAGAGCGAAAAGTATTACTAGCATGTTTGTAATCTTTAACATACTCTGTGCCAACTAAACCTTCGACTAATCCGTCGGTGAATCCACTGAATAGATTACCTAAGGTGCTACCAAATCCCATTCTTTATTAACCAGTGATTACTTCACCTAATGTACGTCCTACAGTTGCGCCAAGGCCGTTACCAATTGGGGTTTGTAAAGCATTATCAAAGCGAATTGTTAAATCAACTTGAACAGGGTCGCTTGAACTATATTCTAGTGACTGGTAATTAGCAGCCTGCAAATAACAGCCGTATAGTTCCCAAGTTTCTAAAACTGTCGGTTCGTTAGCGCCGTTGCCGCCATCTAAGATTTCGCAACGTGTAATAAATTTATAATCAATACCTGATGCTGCTGAGCTCATTTCCATGAAGTCAAACTGCTTCTGTAATTGCTCGCCAACTAGCTTGGCAACATTGCCAGATGCGTCATCGCGCAAGCTCACTGATGTATCCGACCATTCATGCTTACCAGCTAATCTAACAACAGAATTATAGATATGAATGTCAGTATTTGCAAATGATACTTGTGGGCGATTAAAATTAATAACTTGTTTTGTTAACTCTGTGCGTGGTGTACTTACACCAAAGTTCTCAAAAGTAACACGAAAGCGATACTTTAGCTTTGGCATTAACAGACCTTGAGTCGAAGAACTTTGATCTCCAGACAACGGTACTGTCATTCTAGTCAATGATGAAACTGCCATAATATGTTTCTCCTAAAAAGTTTGTTTAGTAATATTTATCATATTGACGAAGACAAAAAAAGGGGGTCTCTAGACCCCCTTTGAACTTATAATATTAATTTATATTATAATCCTGCTGCGATGTCGCCTGTATTTTTAATACGAACCGGAATGTATACAAATTCAACAGCCTTAACAGGTTCAATCGCAATATCAACATACAGTTCATTGCGATCAATTCTCGAAGGTGTATTATTCGATTCATCACATACCACTAGATAATCGTAAATACCACGTTTTGCAACTAGATCATTCATTAGTCCTTCGATTTGGTTCTTAATTTCATCGCGTGTTAGCTTATCATTTGGTTCAAATAAGAAGCCTTTAGCAATTGATTCAACTTGCCCGCGAACATAAGCAACCAATCGAGCAACATTAATACGATCTAATGCCGTGCCGCTTTCGGTAGTCTTATTGCCGTAGTTTACTAATCCAGTTCCAGGAATGAATGTTAACGGATTAACATTATTTTCGTACAACGTGTCGCGAACTGATTCTCTATTTGCAATCTGCTTATATTCACCAGTTGATGCGTTAATGTAGCCTAATGAGCTGACGTTATCGATTGTGCCGCGGCGTGTACCAGCTGGTGCTAACCACGGATATCCAATTTCATCATTGCGAATTAATGTACGTAACATCATATGACTTGCTGGTACGACAATTGTGTTACCACTCAAATCGTTAGTTTGTCCCGATGGGTAAAATGCACCTAAGTAAGGGTCATTGTTTAGTAATCCGTCACCGGTACTTAACCCTTCGCCGGAATTGTTAGTTGCCCAATTAATTAAATCGTTGCCTGCATCTGACAAGCGCATTGGAGTATCACCAACAATGAATGCTGTATTGTTGCGATCATTGTTAAGAGCAACCATGTTTGGCACTAACTCCGGATAGCCTGGTGCAGCAATGATATTGTATTGACGCTGTTCTTCGCGAATCTCTGTATTAGCATCAATACCACTTTGCATTGCCTGTACAACCATACGGCGCTGTGCTTGGCGTCCCATGTACGCTGAGCCGTCGTTTCTTAGTCCACTTGCAGTAACCCAAGTACTCTTCTGGGTCGGAAGTGATCCTTCAAAGTCGCTTGCGTTGAAGTAATTAACAACCCATTTCTTAACATTATAGCCTGAACGTCGAGTGTTAAACAGCAAAGTACCTGCTGGATATAAACTTGAACTTGGGCAGTCAAGATCTGTGTAGTTGCTAGTTAGCAATGATGTAATAGTTGGAATATCATCAGTAATTGGATCAACTGATCCACTAGTTGCCCAACGTGCGTCAGCAAATAATACGCCGTTTTCTGTGGTTTGATCCGAAGTATCTAGTGTTACCCATGTATCTGTGCTGTTAACACTTTCAAAACGTTTGATCACTGGATAATTTTCTAAATCAGATGTATCAATCCATAAGTCGCCATAGACTAGGGCAGAGCCGTCGCTTTGAGTAGTTGGTTCGCTTGCACTAACTAACGGTCCTGCAGGACTGGTAGCAGTTAAGTCAAAGCCACGAACATCATTTGAAACATTTTGGTATCCTTTCCAGCCAATACCGTCGTGAATCATAATGTCAACTTCATCGATTGTACTATAATACCAATAAGTGCCGTCTGTTGGATCAGTACCTGGCTGGGTGCCGCTAGCAGTATAGCTAGTTCCGTCTGGATCTTCTAAAGGAATCCAATTAGACAAAATTAAACCTTCATTTGCGCCGTCAACAATTCTATTACGCACGCCATCGACTGTTGTTGCAAATCCAGCATCGGCAAACGGAGTACCAGTTGTTTCAATGATATGGATTACACCACCTTCGGTGTGCGAAATTTGAACTGCGCCAGTGGAAAGCACTTGTGCCGAAATATTAGTAAATTGCGAGCTTAGTACCGCAGCAACAAAATCTTCAGCAGTAGTTCCACCTAATGTACATGCAACTGGTGTTGCCATTGGCTCGTCGCCTTTATGACTAACAGAAATAGTAAATGCGTCGCCATTAGTAAATGATGGCGAAGTGGTATTACCAGTGATAGTAGTTGCGCCACTTGAAATACGTTCAAAAATCTTTAAGGTAGCTGTACGATTAGCATTGATATCGTATTGAGCATATGTACTACCTTGCGCAATCGAAAATCCCCCATTGCTTGGATCTAAATTGTAGATAGCAGATTGGTCATCATCGTATACAGGGCAGCTCTGAGCAACAAATAATCCAGTAGTAGATGAGTATCTTTTAACTGATAAATTAAGACCTTGGTTAACACTAGTAGTCTTAACCCATACACTACCTGTTGGACGTGGTACAGAATCTGTGCTTCTCCAGCGTGGGATACTTGTGTGCGCACTCTGTTGTAGTAAAGGACCGTAATAAGTTCCGGCAGTTAATCCTGCTGATGTTAATGTAGCAGACGTACTAGCAGCGTCGATGACAATGCTTACATCATCAGAACTGTCATCAGATCCAGCACCAGTTTCAGCATAAATTTCTAATTTTCCATTTACTGCGGCTGCACTAATACCAGTTGGCCCATGGGTATTAATGTCGCTAACTAGTGTCGATAATGCTCCGCCAGTAACTGGAATACTTGTGCTATTAAGTATCAAAGTACCTGCTGTGATTGTTGGATTTGTTTCTGTACCTATAATAGTTGGCCAGCTGTTTTTCCAATCATCAGATCCAATTAATACCCAGTTATTACTACGATTCTTGTAATATACAGGATTATTAACATTAGTTGTTACTACAGCATATGATCCAACTGCGCCAACACTTGATTTTGGCACTGATCCAGTTAGGTCGTCAGTGTTAGTAATTACAATCGGAGTTTTATTCACAAATGAATTTGTTGTATAACTCCACTCAAAAATACCCCATACTGTATTATTTGTATCTACCCACCAAGTATTGTTTGCTGGAGTACCAGATGGTCGAGATACGCTCGCTGCTAGTTCAGACAAGTCAATGTCAACACGCTGAACGTATGCGCGATTGCTCACACCTAACACCGAATATGCTGCCATTAGGCCGTATTCATTTAATTCGTATCCATTAATTGGAGTGCCGGATGTGGTGTTATAAAAGAATGGGTTACCGAAAGTATTAACAAGTTCGCGTTGACTTGAAATTAAATAAACTTTGTTAGCGTTGGTTGCGGTTGTGCCGGATGCAACACCAGTTCCTGAAGCGGTGACTTTATTTTGTGCTGTTGCAATCAAAATAAAAGGAACGCTGTTAGTAATAGCGGAACGGTAATTGCTTTCATCGACAATTGAAACTTCAACGCCTGGTGAAACTAGTGCCATATTGATTTCCTCATTAATAAATGTTGTTATATCTATTTATTAGTTTCACTATAAATCAGCTGATTATCAGACCTTGGCAAAGGCCTTATATAAGTAAATATATGGAAAGACCACTATGTTCGGTGTGCGAAAAGCAACCTTGCGCTGTAAATTATGTCAAAAACGGTATAACCCACTATCGTTCGCGCTGTAACCAATGTAACGGCTTAAATAGAAGGAAAAAACCTTACGTTCCAAGGTGGAAGCAAAAGGGTTATAAACAAAAAGCTACCTGCGATCGTTGCGGATTTCGTGCAAAATATCCATCTCAGATTGTTGTTTTTCACATCAACGGAGACTTAAATGACGCTACTATCACAAACCTGCGTAGTATTTGTTTAAATTGTGTTGTTGAAATAGACAAGCAAGAACTGCCGTGGAAGCAAGGTGATTTAATTAGAGACTTCTAAGTAGTTCTATAAACACCCAAAAATATTTTACAAGAACAAATAAAAGCACGGTTGCTACCGCAACATATGCCATGCAGGTTGTACACTTTGCCCATTGCTCTAAGTTCATGCTAGACTTGATACATTGAGTTTCTTTAAAGTACGTTGTAATAACCCAATTTGTAGAATAACATCTTCAAAAGCGTGGTGGCTATTACCTAACTTCTCACGATCTGGACTCATTTTATACACCGTACGAGCATCCATTACTTTGTAATACTGCCACGGAATTGGCATATCATAACTCTTAAATGCGTGTTCTATAATAGTCATATCAAACGCAATACCGTTAGCCCAAATGCGTTCTGCGTGCCACATTAGCCCTTTGAGTTCATCTAGTGCGTCTTTTAACGGCACACGATCCTCATCGCCAAATGCTTCCGCCTGTGCTAACTCGCCTTGTTTTGCCCACCATTCAACAGTTAGATCGTCAATGCTGCGATCATCTTGACACTCTGTATCAATGCGACGATACATTGCGTGTTGATCATATATTGTATCAGAGAATGGATCAAACGCACACGCTGCAATGTTTAAGATTACAGAATCAGGTGCAGATCCAAGCGTTTCTATGTCCAGCATTAAGTCCATAGTAGTATTATAGTAGAAGGTTACGGAGTTGTCAACGGTAATTTTAATATTTTAGGTTTAACATTATCTGCGTGAATTAGTACTGTTTTTAAATCCTCTTTTGCGGGACACAATTTACATTGTGGAATAGCATTTTCTAAATTATCAATAAACTGTTTAATGTTATTGATATCCATACCAACTGTTGCAGGGGCGTAATTTTTTAATAACTGTGTATCTGACTTGGATAGATTTACTTGATACTGCTCCATAAATTCTAGAAGTAAAGGCACATGATGACACTTGTACAATTTTCCACGAATAAAATGATGGCAGGTTTTTGATATACAAACATCGTGAGCTGCGTTTAGATCGTTATTATAAACTTGAAATTGATTATTCCCGGCATATTTTAGTGGCGCAGTAATAAACTGATTGTCATGTTGAAACCTAACTTTTACTCCATTACTATCAGTAAACAACGGCTGTGGGGAAATATTATGCACGCTTATACATTCATTTCTAATATTGTCTGGTAAATTAATAAAATCTTCAAACGTTTTACATTCTGGCCAATGCTCACCTTTAACTATATTGTACTCCTTGTCCCATGATTCTTCGCCGTTATACTCAACGTGATTTATTGTTCCTTTAAAAAACGTAGTTTTAGGATTGTCTAACATTTCTTCAACAACATTAGCTAACTCAATTGTTCTAGAAATATTATGTGTAGATACAATTACATCAATTTTATATTTGTGCAAGACTTCATATAACCACGGCGTATGGACTAATCTAGATCCATTGGTAATTAACTCAATTGGAGTATCTGGCCATAATTCTCGTATGCCTATTAACCAATTTTTTAAATCTGGATTTAAAGTTGGTTCGCCACCAATAACAGCAATGTAATTAATATCAATGAGCGTACTCCATTGTGAATAGATGTCTTTCAGCTCACTCCATTTTTGATGTCCAGAAAACCTATAATTGTTCAATCTATTACATTGGTCGCAATTAAAATTACAGACGTTGGTTATGTAGAATTCAACGTATCCGAGGGTTACTTTCATGATAAATGTAATTATGTTTTACGTTGTTTGTTTAATCTAGTTAACAGTCTACTAGCAACACTAGTTTTTTTAGTTTTTTTGGCTCGGACCTTTTGAAATGCTGGAGTTTTGGCACGTGTTCTACGCATCTGTTCCCTGCGTTTAGTGTCAATTGATTTTCCACAGTCGCTTGCGTTAGGCACAATTCGACCTTTGCGAATGCCATGTGTGCAACGCCATTTAAGTTTTGGTTTGTTACTGGTTCGACTCCAAACCATTTCGTGTTCTGGAATGAACTCGCTTGCTCGCATTAGCCAATAATCCACGACAAAGGCTGCGAACCATCTACATAGTTGCGTAAGTCATCAAGCAATGCTTGCTTTTCGGCCATACCTTCTTGCTTCATTTGAGAACCATTAAGAGGGGAGCCGCCGCCGGGTCCGGCAATTGAAGCAAACTTCTCACGTGCTTGTCCGATAATAACTTTAGCAGAAGCGGTAGTAAAGTCTTTAATCCACTGTGAAGTTTGATAGTCCTGTAGTAATGTTACCTCAGGCTTGGCATTAAACACCCATAGTAAAATTTCTTCACCTGTGCCTTTTGGATCACGCACAACACGAAGTTCTTTTGTTACAGGGTTAAACGTGTAGTTCATAAACCCGCCAAACATACGCATCGCAAGTTCGACATACTGCGAGTACATTTCAAATGTGGCCAGTCCGCCTGCGTAAGTATAGTTTAGAAGGTAGACGTTGAGAGTAGCCTGAGAAAATGGGTCAAAGCTACTACTATAAGGGCCAGTAGCGTCCCCCAGAGTGCGTCTGAAAATTTGACGGACATGTGTTACCTCTTGTGGTAATGTGTAAGTATCCTGCCCTTCCTGGAGTGTTAAAAACGCATAGCTCTCTTCCGTGCTAGCTTGCGAACGTTGTCTAAAAATACCAAGTGCTTCTTGGTATGCTATCTCGTAGTGCTCTGGATCAAGCTCAATGTCAATGATGCCATCGCCTAATCTTAATCCTACATATTTAAAGAGATCTTGTTTTAGAGTGTCTAAACTTGCAGCCATATACCTTTCCGTCCTTATACACTATTTAGTGTATTCTAAACATGAAGGGCAATGTACGACTTCCAAAATTTAGTTATTAATTTTTCATCAAAGTCGTCAAAGTTAAAGCTATCGTATAATTTTTTTATACTAGCTACAAATTCTGATTTGTCAAACATAGACTGGTCAACATTAAACCCAATAACATTATTAGTAATAGTATTCCAATCGTAAAATTGTCCAATTTCGTTCTTAATATCTTGACTAAAATTATCTCCCAGACAATTGATATTATATAAGCAATCCTCAAAAGACTCCCACATTGGCCACGACATGCCAGCTAATGATTGGTATTTTTCTTTTGTATATAATCCGTGATCAAACACCTGGTTGGTCTTGATTTTTGCAGCAATGGATCGAAATTTTTCGCTATTATATAAAATAATAATACTTGCATTTGGCCAAACGCTTAGATAATTTCTAACCTCCGGAGTTCCACCATGCGCAGTAATAAAAAATCGTTGAGACCCAACCGATAACTGTTTAACTAATTTAGTTGGATTAGTAGGCTTGTTGCCTGCTTCCCACAAACTAAAATCATTTCCGTAGCATTGCTTATCACCAAACTCATACTTCTGAATCCAGTTTTTGGTATCTTCTTTTGGAGGTAATGTGTGTAGCACACATTGATACCGATACTCGTAATCATCTGGGTGCTCTATTAAATATTTTGCTACTGTTGGGTTTTGTAATGATGCATGTTTGCTTAATCCTAAACAATTAATTACAAACTTTCCGCCTGCGAGTCTTGGAAAATGAACAATAACCGGATTAGTTGTTGAATAGTCAACCATCAATGTACTCGGAGGATGACCAGATTCTCATTAAACCGTCCATTTAGCTTGGCTTCTACTGCCTTAATATCCTTAAAGAACTTACGACTGTTAGGTTTACTTGCTTTGGAAAGCTCTTTAATCTGCTCATCAGGTTTACGGAGCGTCTTCATAACGCTTTGCGTCGGGTCATAACCAATAATAGCATTGTTCTTCACGTATAATCCACCTGAGTGCTGGTCTGCTATGTAGTACTGTAGTTTGCGGTTTTTGGTGTTGTACACAAACATTTCTTTAGCACCAAGTATCTTCACTGGCTTTTCTGACTTGATATCGCCAAATTCCTTCTGGTACTTGAGTTTTGCTACTACCTTCTCCGGTGGCACTGGCTTCTTACGGCGTGGAGTCTTAGCGACTTTCTTAAACTGTACGTAACTCAACGCATCAGCAATTACTTGCTCAGCAAACTTTACAAGGTTGCGCAGTTCAATCTTGCCGTAATTAGCATAATATTCAGCAATTTCTTCGTCACCATCGTGTGCTGCACGAAATTCAGCGAGCTTTGATTCCCATACATCAGTGATTACTGAAATATGCTGCGGCAGAATGTTAGCAACTTTTAGTACATCGATAGGATTTTCGCCCTTAACCGGCTTGCATCCATTGAGAATAAAGTTGTCTAGAAATCCTTCTAGCTCTCCCGCTGCTTCATTTGCCTTCTCAAGCATACGTTCCTGAATAGTCGGACCCTTAGGCTTTGCTTCTTCCTCTGCTTCTTCTGCTTCTGGAACATCGTTTACGTGACGTTCTACTTCGAAATTGATGCGTTCAACTTCGTTTTCGTTAAGCTCTAGCCCTTGATTGCTCATACGACACAACCAACCTACTGTGTTAGTGAGCTTTGCATCTGCGGTGCCTTTGATCACTTTATAAGCATCGGCTTTACCTTGCTCTTTGAAGTAATCCAGCATCATCTGCTTGGCTTGTTTGCTATCACAAGTATAGTTGTACCAGTTCATAGCAGTAACTAGTGCCGATGTGCGACTTTCTTCAGCAGGCTGTTCTGCCCAAGTAGGCTCTTGTCCTACATATTTGGCTTCTGCGGCTGCTGCCTTAATTTTGTTGCTTTGAGGCTTACGGGCCATTGCTAACTCCTATTTGTTAGTATCTGCTTATTATAGCGTCTGTGTCTGTGTTGTCAACCTGATCAGAACGGATAAATACATAAAAATTTGCCGCGAGTCCATAAAATAGACTTATTGTGGTAAATTTACAACACATAAAGAATTTTTATTATGCCAAGATTAAGTTTATGGTCGCCAGAAAAAAGAAACGATTACAAATATTTAGATCGTGTAATTAGCGAACAATATACCGTTGGCGGTCTTGATATTTATATTCACAAATATGCAGGTCCTAAAGTAGGGGGTGATTACAGTACCCAATCATCTAATTATGATGTTACTAAACCTGTATATAACGAATCAAATCCTCTGTTTATCGAAGATCTTTTTTTATTAGAAAATAGAGATAGACATTATGAAGATAATATCTATAGATTAAGAGGTGTATATCAAGTTCAAGATTTAGATTTTAATTTAAGTCAATTTGGGTTATTCATTCAAAATGATACGCTTTTTATTACCTTTCATTATAACGACATGATTGACACATTAGGACGTAAATTAATGTCAGGCGATGTATTAGAATTACCAAATTTAAAAGATTATCATCCACTAAACCCCGATATTCCAATAGCATTACCAAAATTATATGTTATTCAAGATGCTTCATTTGCAAGCGAGGGGTTTTCAAAAACCTGGATGCCGCATATTTGGCGGGTTAAAGCTGTACCATTGGTTGGTGCGCAAGAATACAAAGAAATCATTGATGGCTTTACAAACGAAAAAGGCGAAGAAACTGGCGACTTAACTGATTATTTAACTACATATAATAAAGATAGAGACATTAACAATAAGATTGTTGCCCAAGCAGAAGTAGAAGTACCGCTAAGCGGATATGATGTTAGTAAGTTCTATGTTGCTCCGTACGGAAGTGACGGCGAACCAGAAGATGGCACAGGTATAAGTGCCGACAGTAATCAGTTAACTGCCGATTTATCTGTTGTAAGGGCTGATCGTAGCCGTGTAGCACCAGAATCCGACGGGTACTTAGTTGGATACCTAACAGGGAACAATATGCCACCAAACGGGTTGCCAGTGACACCTGGGGTTTCGTTCCCTGTTAATCCAATGGTAGGTGATTATTGTTTACGTTTGGATTATCATCCAAACAGGCTATTTAGATACGACGGAGCACGTTGGGTGAAAGTGGAAGATAATGTAAGAACCGAGCTCGATTATTTAAATAGTGACGCTAACACATTACGCAGCGGCTTCTTTAATAACACCGATACTGTTCAGACTACAGATCGAGGGTTAATTCCTTCGCGTCAAAGTTTAAGCGATCTTTTAAAACCAGAGGCAGATAACTAATGGCCGTACAATTTTTTTATGACGAGCAGATACGTAGATTTTTATTACAGTTTACTAGAATCTTTTCTGGATTTCAAGTCGAGTACGGGAAATCAGATGACGGAACCCCTACTTTATTAACTGTTCCAGTTAGATACGGTAACGCATCACGGCAAGCGCAAACTATCATTCAAAATAATAGTGCTAATAATATGCCAACAGCTCCGTTAATGTCTTTTTATATTTCAAATCTTAACTATGCTCGGAGCCGCGTGCAAGAACCGTATCATGTGAGTAAAGTGCATGTACGTCAGCGATCATGGGATCAAGATTCCGAAACATACGAAACTACACAAGGAAATGCATTTACTGTACAAAGAATAATGCCGGTTCCGTACGATTTATCTATATCGCTAGACATATGGACTTCAAATACTCAACAAAAATTGCAGCTACTTGAACAAATTTTAACTATGTTTAATCCAGCACTTGAACTTCAAAGCACAGACAATTATATTGACTGGACTAGTCTAAGTGTTGTTGAGTTAAATGATGTTAACTATAGTTCTCGAACTATACCAGTTGGTACTGATGAACCAATTGATGTTGCAACTTTAAGATTCACACTTCCGATATGGCTTTCGCCACCTGCTAAAATTACTAAGCTAGGAGTTATTCATAAGGTTATCGCTAATATGTATGATTCCAATGGAGATGCATTACGTGCGCTTGATAATGATGATTTATTATTAGGCACTCGATTGCAAGTCACTCCACATGGGTACAAGGTTTTATTAATTGGAAATCAATTACAAATTTTAAAATCCAGCGCAGTGGACGAGCCAAATACTAATTTAGGGAATTTATCTACACAAGATGACAGTAATGTACTTTGGCATGCAGTGGTAGAAGAATATGGAAAACTGCGTGACGGAATTAGCCAAATTCGATTAGAAGACGATATTAATAATATAGAAATTATCGGAACCGTTGCATACCATCCTACTGATGATCGCATAATGTTGTTCACTGTTGATGCAGATACCATACCATCAAATACATTGGCTCCTATTAACGCTGTTATCGATCCGTTGAGAAGTGGACCAGGAGTAGGACTACCTGACGCAGCGTCTGGGCAACGATATTTGTTAACCGAAAGCATTGGTTATAGCAACGACGAGTGGAATCCTGATGGTTCTAGCGTGTCGCCGATGTCAACTGCCTGGAGTGGTACAAATGACATTGAATTAGTTGCTAACAAGAACGACATAATTCAGTTCAATGGCATAAGCTGGGAAGTTGTTTTTAACGCTAACTCATATGAATCTACAGAATATGTAACTAATTTAACAACCAGCTTACAGTATAAATGGTCAGGGTCTGAATGGATTAGAAGTTATGAAGGATTATATGCGGGGGGCAAGTGGTCGTTGGTGATTTAAACGCAGTCGGTGTTTGGTTTTATTCTTATTGCACCCAGAGGTATCTATACCTAATGCGTAACGATCCTAAACACCCCTACTGTTGGGGGTTGCCAGGCGGCAAAGTTGAAGGTAATGAAACTTTATTAGACACTATTACCCGAGAATGCACCGAAGAAATAGGCAGTTTACCGGAATATATTAAACTAGTACCAATAGAACAGTTTACAGGTCCAGGTGGACATTTTATATATCACACGTTTTTTTGTTTAGTTAATCAAGAATTTATACCAAAACTTAACAACGAACATCTAGGATATGCTTGGCTTGATCGTGGGACAATTCCAAAACCGTTGCATCCAGGATTATGGGCGACTATTAATGTCAATGATGTTTATAACAAAATCACGACCATTGAACAACTTCATACTCACGAAATATCACAGTAGCTAATAAACTGTCTTACTTGCATTTCTTTAACATTTCTATATGGTAGCCATTCAGTTGGAATAGTTCCTTGGTCAATAACATGATAAAATTTAATATCTGAGTAAGCAGAAAACACTGGCAGCAAAGATGCAATCATTTTTGTTCTGCGAGTTAACCCATCTGCTGTATATTCGTCGTATCCTACTAAGAATACTTCTTGATGGCCGTCGAACGCAGCTAGATATGCTGCTACCGCTTCGTTTGTACTTTTAAATCCGTATGGAATGATAAAGAATTCCCCGGGTGTTTTAAGACAATTGGTTGTACTAGTATAAACCATAATTTGTTCTGTTAATTTTTGTTCTACTAGATAATCGAGATCATCTTTATTAAAAGTTACATGAAAGTTAGCATGCAGTTTTTTATAAAGATCGCCGGTTGTGTAAACATTTAATGTGAGTGTGTTTAATAAACCATGATAATTCATTAATCTGTTTAGCTGAAAACGAGTGCCCGAAATGCCATTACTTACACAAACAGCACGGCCGGAAATTGAGTTGAGCTTCAATGGATTGTCAACAAACTCTCGTTCTTGTTGCTTACGTCCATTGACAACTTTTACGCTAGTAATTACAAATTCGCCATCGTAATCCGCCCTGTACGCTTCCTGCATTAATAGGTACCGCCATCAATTACGCTATCCGAAACTACATTAGTGATATAGTCATCAGTGGTTGACGTTGCATTTGACATATCTGCTCTAAGCATCTCATGGCCGCCATCAGTTGTGCCATCGTGCGCCCTAATTGCACCCGTTGTTGTATTGAACGTAAGTTCACCAGCAGACCCAGTAAACGCATTATTTTGGGCAGTTGTTCCGCGTCTTAATTGTAGTACTGTAGGCATTTCCTAATCCTGTTTAATATCTATATTTATGCGCCTAGGTAGGCCTCTGGACTTCCGGCTGCTGTTCCGCTATTATATGTGTCAGCTAAATCATATGTAATAACTTGTCCACCTGGGTCCATATTATCAAATACGAGTGTTAATACAACACCAAACGGATCTTCGCCGCCTTCTTCAAACGGAGTTTCAGAAGTTGTTTGTGTTAATGACTTGGCTAAGTCGTAGTTGCCGTCGTAGCCAGGCCAAGCATCGCCTGCGCCAGCAACAGGGTTTCCGTCTACATATAACTCTCCACTAACAATGCTAAGTGCTGTTTCACCTAAATATACTGTGCTTTGAGCAACGTGTAATGTAGAGAATCTATTTTCTGCTGTACCTAAGCTATATGTTTCATTTGCGCTCGGAACAATGTTGCCGCTAACTGTAATAGCGCCAGTACTAATAGCGTTTGATGTTGTAGCACCATTAGTAGTAACAGCATCTAATGTTGTAGCTACATTAACAAAACTCAAGTTGCCAGCACCGTCTGTTGCTAGTACTTGATTAGCATTTCCGTCAGCACTAGGAAATGTATATGCTCCGTTGAATGTAACTGTGTCTGTTACTGCATCACCAAGTACAACATTACCTTTCATTGTAATGCTACCTTCTGCAACTAAATTATTAATATGCAGATTAGCATAACCAATGAGTGTTACATCTCCGGCGGTATTTCCTTGTTCGTTTGAACTGGCTAGAACAAATTCATCAGCTGATTCGTCCCATAAAAAGACCTGATTCTGATCGCCACCGCGTTCAAACGCAATACCGATATCTTTAGTATTATTGATTCCAGAACTGGCATTATTATTCAATACAATAACTGGATCGTCGAATGCCGACGTTGTTGTTTGCATTTGCCCAAGTCGCGGTCTAGTTAAGCCCATTATATTCTTTACCTTTTTACATATTTATCTGGTCATGGGACTAGAAATTTCAGTCAAAAAGAAAGGGCGTTAAACGCCCTTTCTTTTTTGGTATTATAACCCTAAGGGATTATAAGCGACCTACAACAACTTCAATAACGCCTTCTTCGCCATCAAAGTTTTCTAGTGCCTTACCAATTACTGAACCTAGTACTGGGTTTTCTTCGGCACGTGCTGCACCATTGCCTGCACTTACCATCATATCACCCTTACGTACTGGACCAACAACCTTACATGGAACGCGACCAGTTAGTGCTACATAAACACCTTCTGCGTCTGAGTTCATCATGTATGCTGGATCAGTAGAAACAACACCTGCAACCTTGCGATCCATATCGTGATCACAAACTTGAACTTCTGCATCACCACCAAAGCATACAACTGTACCTGGCTCAATATCACCGTCTGCGGCATATTTTTCTGCCAAGTCAGCGTAGCGAGCGGCTGTTGCTGTACCAGAGAACAATGTTGCGTACAAAGTGTTGTTAGTGTTGTCAAAGTAGAAAGCACTATCTTCGTACACTGCCTTGTAGCCAGCAGTTGTATTAGCTGAGAACAAGATTGGGCAGTTAGTATCACCAGTGTCATCGTTGTTGATGTACAGGTTGTTAGCATTAGTTGCTGTAGTCGCTGTTGCTGCGTTACCTGAACAAGCGTTAGCGTTAGCAACGTTATTAACTGTAACCTGGTCAGTAGTACCATCGCCACGTGCTAGTGTGATAGTAGCATTGCTTACTGTCATTACGTTTGCTGCAGAACCTAGTGCCTGTGCTGAACTTGTGCCAACTTTGCCGCCAAGAGCAGTTGTAACTGATGCAGCATAAGAAGCATCATCATTAATTGCAGCAGCAAGTTCGTTCAGTGTATCCAACGCTGCTGGAGCACCACCAATCAAGTTAGAGATTGCTGTATCAGTGTAAGTGGTTGATGCTGAAGCGTTGTTTGCTAACAAGGTATCGACTTCTGACTCAGTGTAGTAACGACCGTCGTGTGTGTGACTGTCGTTAGCAACAGCAACAGTTAGTGTAGCGTTACCCAAGTTAGTGAACGTTGCACTACCAGAAGCATCACCTGCTAGTGTTAGTGTTGGATCTTTACCTGCAACTGTTGAGATTGCAGCATCTAAGTCATCAAGTACGTCTTGTACGTTAGTTGAATTTGAATTACCAAACTCATCGTAAGTACCAATCTTGTATGCACCAGAAGTAGTGTTAGATGTACCATTTGCACCAAGCTCTGACTCGGTGTAGTAACGTCCATCGTGTGTGTGGCTGTCGTTAGCTACTGTAACCGACAATGTAGCATTGCCCATGTCAGTGAATGTAGCAGAACCTGAAGCATCGCCAGATAATGTCAATGACATATCGTGAGTTGTTGCCAACTTACCATCAAGTGCTGCTTGCAAACCATCTACGTTACCAATAATGTGGTTGTGCGAATCGTCTGCAACAGTAGCAGTAATGCTTACATTACCTAGGTTAGTCATTGTAGCAGAACCGCTAACATCGCCAGTTAACGTAATTGTTGGATCATTTACGTTGATATCAAGAGTATTATCAGTATCATCATAAGTTACCGAAACACCTGATTCTGTGTTACTTGACCACATAGCACCTGCTGTGTCAGCAATATACTCAGCCAATCCGTCAATGTTACCAACAACGTGGTTGTGCGAGTCGTCTGCAACAGTAACAGTTAGTGTAGCATTGCCTAGGTTAGTAAATGTAGCTGAACCTGAAGCATCGCCTGCTAGTGTTAGTGTTGGATCACTTGTAGCAGTTGTTGCTAGAGAAACGTTACCAGAACCGTCAACCGAAGCTGAACCAGTTACTGCACCAGTTAGGCTTAGTGTACGAGCAGTTGCCCAAGCACTTGCTGTATCGGCGTTACCAGTTAAGTCACCTGTTACATTACCAGTTACGTTACCTGTTAAGTTACCAGTAAAGCCACCGCCTGCATACAAGTCTTCAGTGCCTGTTGACCAACGATCGTTTGATTCATCCCAGTAGAACGAAACATTTGTTGAAGTACCACGCTCAATCTCAATACCGCCATTCTGTGATGGAGTGCCAGTTTCGTCTGAGTTTAGTACAAGCATGTTGTCACCAATGTTAACAGTGTTTGAGTTAACAGTAGTTGTAGTACCATTTACAGTCAAGTTACCTTGAACAATAACGTTACCAGATGCTGTCATTGTAGCAGCAGTAATGTCGTCTGAGTTCAAAGAACCACCAACAGTTACGTCGCCTGATGTAGTTAAAGCAGTAACGCTTGGAGAAGCATCTAACGCAACTGTTAGAGTGTTACCACTCATTGAAGTTGTGATGTTTGAGCCGCCTGCAACAGTCAATGTCTCAGTTAGTAGAGAAATTGTGCCTGTGCCTGAATCACCAGCAACTGGTAGATCAGAACTTACAGATGCTGTTGAAGCAGCAGTAACTTGACCTTGTGCGTTGATAGTTAAAACAGGAATTGCTGTAGCAGAACCGTACGATGCAGCAGTTACACCAGAGTTATCTAGGTTAACTGTAATTGTATCAGTAGTTGCTGCTGTTGACAGACCAGTACCACCAGTGATAGTAAATGTATCAGTACCAACAGTGATTGTATCTGAACCTGAATCAGCCGCAATAGTCATATCAGAGCTGATAGCAGTTGTGCCAGCAGCAGTTAAACGACCGTTTGCGTCTACTGTGAATGTTGGGATAGCAGTTGAAGAACCGTATGAACCAGCAGTAACAGCAGTAGCAGGTAAGCCAACAGTGATAGTGCCAGCAGACTCAGATACTGTAACTTCGTTAGCAGTGCCAGAGAATGTTAGCGTGTCGCCATCGCCTAGTGCAGTTGAGTTAGAACCATCTGTAACAGTAATCAACGAAGATAAGTCTGCAGATAGTTGTGCGTCAACATATGCTTTAGTAGCAGCATCAGTTGATGCAGTTGGAGTACCTAGATCTTGAATCTTTTCACCGTTCATAGTGAAACCAACTGTACAAGAAATTGGGTTACCATCGTTAGATAGTAAGTTCT
>Ga0196901_1000007_pt1 | contig 94563 bp, 114 predicted proteins | sample CB_VirMetaG_FD_169099 | JGI IMG/M metagenome (GOLD analysis project Ga0196901, IMG submission 169099) | Freshwater to marine saline gradient viral communities from Chesapeake Bay - CB_1504_1 Viral MetaG (v3) (version 3) | ecosystem: Environmental > Aquatic > Marine > Coastal | place: USA... | reverse complement strand
TTTTCTTCTCTTGTTACTATTATACTGTAAATATATGAAATAAGACGTTAATTGTCAATATTGACTATCATACAAAGTTAATACTCTGTATAATGAATGGTCATGTCATGTAAGACCATATTGTTTCCTGATGTGTTATCAAATGTAAATTCTATGAAACTCCATGGGTTACGCATTCTGTCTCGAGACCCAGCGTGTCTAGGCAAATTAACCTTCCAGTGTCTGAATTTCTTGAACATGTTATCACGAAGAGTTAGTGTAACTTCACCAGAATCTTGATAGTCATTGTATACTCTTACTTTTGTCAATCCTACTGAAGGTAAGTCTGTTCCTGAAGTATTAGTCATCTCCATCTTATATGATGCATTGTTAAATACAACATCTCTTCCTCCTTGAGGAGCTACATTAAATTCTATTGTAGAAGGATAATGTACACCATAGAAGTGATTCTTCTTACCTTTGAAGTGTTCCCACACTTGAGTAGTATTTGGATTTGTAGTGATCATTCGGGCCCCTTTATTTATATACCAGGCGGGAATATAATCATAATAAGAAACAAAACTGCCGGTAGCTTCATTGAAAGCAATTGTAAAACTTCCCTGTGACATTTTCAAAGAAAAGTAAACATCATTGTTTACACTATTGTATCCTGATGACACTCCAAAAGCTGATACAACATTGTCTTGAACAAGATCATTGTATATCATTGAATTGTTAAATTCAGCATGGAATCCTTCTTGATCAGATAATCCTTTAATCTGTCCATTAAATTGTATGATACCTTTGTTTAAGATATCAACATAGTAGAAACCATTTTGAGTGGATACTACTCCCCATTTATTTAAACATCCTGATTTAGTTGTTACATATTGGTAATCATGAAGAATACCACCTGTACCTAATTCAATTGCTACACCATCTTCACCAGTTGTTTGAACTCTTGGGTTAATAGATATGTGAGCAACACCTGAATCTTGTAAGCAGTATATTTCATCACCAGCATTTGTTACAGCGTTAATTGGACCATATTGACCATCTAGGTCCATAGTCTCATTCTGTAAGAAATCTGTCCAACTATCAACAGATTCACCAGGTATTTTCTCTTTAGAGGCCATTATCCTAGTATCAAACTCTTGAATTTTCTTAGACTTAAACCCTGTTTCAGAATTCTGAACTAATGTAGGTTGTTGAGAATAAACTCTATTGTACTTTTGGTAATCCTCATATTTTGGTTGATACTTATTATCCCATTCAGATAATGACAAATCACTTCTGTTTTTAAGATCAACAGTAGTTTCAACTTTAACAGAAACTATCTCACACCATCTATTGTATTGTTGAGATGTTTCTTCAAGATCTGTTTTAGCTACCTTAGTGAATGTAAATGTATTTACAAAAGTATCACCAGGTGAAGATATAAGCACTCCATTTGTTAATATTGGGTTATAAGTTCCAATTCCAATATACGAACTGATTGATTTAGCTTCAAATGTCATACCTCCATAAATAGATCCTATGTATTTTGCGTTCTTATCTTTAACAAATTCACATACAAGAACTCCATCTGTTTGACCTATTCCAGCCTCAGAGTATATAGTTTCAATTGGCTTTCTGTTAGCTAAAGAGTAAGATTTGTCGTCAGGCCCTTCCATAAGTGTAACACACTTGGCTCCTTCAGATGAAAGACCAAGTATTTGAACTTCACAATCGTTATTTACAGCATCACTTCTCCTCCAATCATCAATAAGCATTGATCTATAATGATTACAATATCTTACATTAAAATCATTATTGTAAGTAGTAAAGTCAGCTCCTCTTTCAGTTATTTCTGGAGTTCCATATAATTCATTTCTTCTAACAGTATCACTAGCTGTTGCTTTGTGGAATGTTCCTGTAAATTCTCTATAAACTTGATGAGTTGCTATATCATGATCACTATTTGTTGGGCCAAAGAAGCTATTATCCATTAAATAGTTAGCATTGCTTTCAATTGGGCTTATTGTTACACCTGCTGTTCCTGGTGAAATTCCATTTAAGAATTTTGCGTTAACATTATGATTACCTGAAGTAGGGTTAGTTTCTGTTGACCAGTTAGCCGAATAGCTTTCTTTCATAACGCCAACAGTGTACAATTCGTAAGATGAATCAATACTAATAGGATCAAACAATATCTCAGGTGAGAACATTTGCATAAGTCTACTGTGTTGGAAGTTTTGAGCACGCCAATCTTTAGAAGACGGAGCCTTAAATCCTTCTCTCTTGCTTCCTCTTCCTAATTGATTAAATGTACTATCATTATCACCATCCCAAGCTGTCTCAGCATAATCTCTGCATTTAGTAAAAGGATGTAATGTTTGAAATTTTCTTATTGGCCCAGGCATCTTGTCAGACTTGTTTGTATTAACAGCGTCTTTTCTTTGAGCCAATGAAACAATCTTATTTGTATGCTGATAATTAGCAATCATAGGATTAACAATGCCCTGTGTAAGTATAGTTTTATCAGTAGCTGTTCTATCAGCTCTTAGCACTTTATATCCAATAGGCTTAAAATCCGGTGTAGGAAAGTTAGAACTGTCATTTAACCAAACATAAAATTCAGGCTTAAGAGTTACTTTAAGCTTGTTGTAGTTTCCTTCTAAATTTCCCTCTGGAATTAAGAGATCACACATCCAACTTGGTTCACTTTTTTGACCTCTTCTATTATATAGTTCAATACCTATTCTGTATAATTCTCTATCTTTAAGGAATTGTTTATTAGCAGCTTGTGCATCAGTAAGTGTACTTTGATCAATCTCAACCTTAAAGTATGGCCCTTCAGCTCCTAATGTAGTACCATTCTTTTGATACTTGTATACAGAGTAGTCTTTATTTATTGCATCATGTCTCTCTGGAACATTTGAGTAAGTTCCGTCAACAGTTAATGAATTACCAGCAAGAATATTAGAAGTGTTTAGATAAACATTCTCCCACACAACAGCTGTACCACCACTATTATGTCCATAACATCTTGTATCAAGATCAAATTCAAATGAATCTTCCTTAATATTAATAGGAAACAATCTATTGTCTTTTGTAGCTATATGTTTAGGTATAATTGGATCTGATCCTAAAAACACAAAAGCAGCTAATCCAACAGATTCTATTTGTGATCCATCATCATAATAAGTAAGTTCTGAGAAATTATCTATTTCCTTATCCGCAATAAGTGAAACCTCAGGCTCCTCATTGAATGAAGTATATTTAATTGCATATATTCTAATGTGAGTAAATGAGGTGTCAATATCAGGAACGTTGACAATAACAGCGCGTCCAACATTTTCATTAACATCTCCTCCACCAAGACCCACTCCTTTGTCAAGAGACACAAGTTCAGATAGTGGAGAGATGGTGGTTTGAGATCCATTCAATATATATAACCCATAAGCGTATTGAATCATTCCTGCTGTATGATTACCACCAGACACTACGCTATTAACAGTAGGTTGTGATAAATCAAATGTAGATACGGTATCAATAGAAGTAGAAGGAACATCAATTAAATTCTTAGAGTCACCATTAGCAATACTCTGACGTATATTCATTGTTCTTATTTGATTCTTGCCATCTACAAAATATATTTTTTGTATAACAGAATTTTCGTAGTTATATTCTATCTGAACAAGATTACTTGTGCTTAAGCCAAGATCATTCATGTAAATTAAGTTCAAGTCGAATTGACCTGAGTTAACATTTACTAACTCCCAAAAGCAATCAAACCCAGCATTGTCAGTTGATACTATAATAGCTGAATCCCTAAGGGCTTTAACTCCAATTATAGTTTGTGTTCCTGATACTTTAACAGGTCCAGCAGAACCATAATAATTAGATTCTAAATCACATCTAGGTATAACAGATGTCACTGTTGCATATTCTAAGCTCTTAGTTGTGCTTCCAACAGTATAATCAATCTGTGTATCAGTAATATTAAATACCGGAATAGGAATAGTAAATACCTGCTGATTACCATGCTCATTTGTTACAGAGAATGATGATTGCTGATCAGTAGCTAATATCCTTATGTTTTTGGCATCAAAGTATTTATCAGACTGCTTGTTTTTAGCAAGGTCTTTTGACATACCTTTATAACCAAGTAATTGTTGCTTAATCATATCTTAGTGTATACGTAAGTGTTCTTGTGCTCCTAGAAATGCAAATCTATCTTGGAATTGAGTTCTAGAAGGTATTAGTTGAGTTATTTGATTGACTAGCGTCTCCATTTCATCATCAGAAGGTAATTTTAAATTAGCGTCTGCTTGAGCAACGTTTGCGCAATAGTCCACTTCAGCCTTGTTGAATTTTCTATCAGAGATTTGATCCATATCATTTAAGATATCAAACCATCTGTATTTTATATAGCTTTCAATACATCTAAGTAATGATGCATTGTTTGTTACTAATGGATAACACTCTTCATCAGTTGCAATAGCTTTGTAAACTATAACCACTGTTCCTGATTCGAAATTAGTAAAGATGTTATTGCTATTCAATGAATATGTTTGTCCTCCAGTTGATCCAGTAGAAGCAGACTTAAACTTTCCATAGTGATCATGAAGAGTATCAGTTCCTGTTCTTAATGGTATTAGTGTGTATCCTGAATTAGAAGACGTTGATGTTGATGATGTAGCGGCGCTTGTTGAATAATTGTTATCTAGGCCTGTTGATGATGCTGTTCCTGTTAGAACTGAACCAACTTTAAATACCTGGTTAACATGCATAACATCAGTCGGAAGCTTACCCTTGTGATTTACTATCTTTATATTATCTTCTTTAGAGATATACAATGCAGGAGCGTCAAGTAAACTCATAACCTCAACAGCTTTGTCTACAATAAACTCCCAAGTAAGATCCTTAAGAACTGGATTTTGCATTAGCCTATCAGCTACTATTTTTAAACTTACTACTCTACCTGTTTGTGCCATGTCTTGTTATTTTAAGAATGCGTCAATACGACCCTGAAATATAGATTTAGAAAGATCTCTCTTCATTGTTCTATTAAATCTCATCTTATATACGCTTTTATTTTTATATGTTGCTTTGGATCTTAAGTAAACAATTCTAAACATATGACCGTCAGTATGCTCATTGGTAAACTTAATTTTCACTCTTTTTTCTCTTGCCTTTGGATTTTCACTCCAAAGTTTTCTTGTTTCTTTCCAGTTGGTTGGAAGGTGGTTTATAATAGAACCGTCGTCATCAATCTTAACTTCAGTTTTCATCTTACGTAGTTCTATCTTTCCTAATCCGTTAGGAATAATATATCCTGCTCCTTTTCTAGATAACCTGTCTCTTGTATGCTCATTAAACTCTCTTATGATTTTACCATAAATAAGTCTAGACACATCTGTTCTATATTTCTTTTTATAGAATCTATAATAATCATTTGTTCCGTAGTCAGCCTTTACTATGTGACTTCTATTGTCCTTTTCTTTCTCCATCTGCGTCATTAGTACTATCATCAGGAATACTTAAAGTTCTTGATAAATCTTGTACAACTAGTTTTACAATGTCATCAACCATTGATAATTCTACCGGATATGCTCTATCCCATGCTTCACATGCTGTTTCATTAGCAGCTGTGCATTTTAATGCATGAGCATCATCAGGATTCTCAAATATGTCAGCAATCTTAATTTCAGTCATAAGCTTTAACTTATTTGATCCTGAGACTAAATAGAATTTATTATCATAATCAACAGTTCCGTATATCATCTGAGCTGTAAAGTGATTGTGTCCAATGAAAGGTATTCTTTCTAATGGGATTATATTTACATGTATGGCCGAGCTGTCATATTTCCTAACAGTCATTGGACCCTCTTTTCCTTTAATCTTAATACTAGAAGGTAAAGCTTCAGTAGTTCTTAAAATTCTTCCAAAGCAAGGATATCCATTAATAACAGAAGCTACTTCAAGACTTAAGCATAATTCTTGTTTAGTTTCAACTGGCATAGCCCAAGGCTTGGCGTCAAATCTTTGTTTAAGCAACATTGCTCTTTTGCTATCTATAAGGAAGGAAACTAATTCTTCAGAGATGTCCATGTCATCACTGTTAATTTTAAGTTTCTCAAAAACTGTATAGACTAATTCTCTTTTTGTCATTATCTTCTTATTTCATTTAGTAATTTGTCAGCTTCTTCATCATATAAGAACCTAGCAATAGTTCCATTAGGAGCGTAAAATTCATTACCGCCAATATAGATCCACCTCTTGCATTCCATTAAATATTTTATAGAATCTGATATATGATGTTCTTGTATAAATATAAGTTCAACTATACGTCTACATAACAAACCTTCAGATGAAGCATATATCCAATCCTCTAACCACAAAAGCCTCTCATTATTTGAGAGGCTATATGGTATTGTTATTGACCCTATTATTACGTCATTATCCATTTAATATTTCTTTCCACCAAAGAAAAATCCTCCGTCTTGACATATGATTTGAGTTGTGTGATAAGTTCCGTCTGAATCTATCATTACTATCGAGAAACCATTTTGCCATTGTGACTTCATTGCTCTACTGGCATAATTAAAAGCTTTGCTATTAAAATCAGCGCAAGCACCAATATTAAAACTACCAGTGTTACCTTCTATGTAGGTCTGAATTCTATGAGTGTGTGCAAACATGCAACTTCCTCTTAGTTTATCCATGTGAGCTTTAGCGCAATGAACATTGAAATATATTCCGTGGAATATGTCTAGATGTTTTCCAAGCGTAAAGTAATCTTGTTGCCAAGACTCTTTCACATTAAACCCTCTTTCCCATAATCTTAAGGCTTCAGTAGGTGAATCTAATGGTGTCTTAGCGTTGTCCATATTTTTCATCCATCTGTTATACCTATCCTCATGGTTACCATAAAGGTAAGTTTTCCACACTTTCTTTGGAAGTATGGCCTCATATTCATCTAATATGTCATTGCCAACTTCGTATTCATCGTCAAGTGTTAAACCCGGTACTGCGGTGAATCTTCCTTTATCATGAGAAGACAGAGTATTCATATCCAAAAAATCACCAATTAAATGGAACCCTTTTATTTCACTTCTGTAATCAGCTAATAATTCCTTAATGCCTTCATGCATTCTGACATTATGGAAAGGTACGTGATTACATCCTAATACAATGTGCATTCCAACCTGATTTGCCAACGGTGGTGTTTGCACTGCATGTAAATTAACTTTCTTTTTTAATAAAGTGGTTGGCGCATTATTTGCACTTACCACTGGGCTTAAAGTTAAACCCATTTTTTGCGCCATCTCTTCAAGTTGCTTTTTCAATTCACTCTCTTGAGATTGACTTAATGTTTTTAGAGGTTTAATCTCAGGAGCTGCCTGATGCTTTTTAACCTCTTTTTTTGCTTTTTTAATATCTTCTAAGGTAAAGGTTCCGGAACCTCCGTATTCAACGTCTAATGCATCAGAAATCCTCTGATTGCCACATTTTAAATACCCGTTTCTTCTCCCTAAAAAATCCTTAATTTTATTGATATCTGAACTCATAAAATATATATATTGATTTTTGTAAATATACGCATTTTATGTATATAAGTCAAGAAATAGTATCATAAACTATTGATACATAGAATTAGTTATAAACAATTATGATGAATATTGCAATGAACCAGAGTCAGCAATTGCAAAATCAAATGTTAAATTTTGTACAGTTGTTATAGCCACATTAGGAGCATAAGTAAAAAGTCCGCTATCAATAGAGCTAAATGGCACAACTTGATTTACAGTACAATTTACTGCACTTAATTTCAAATTTCCAGTTGCAGGTAAAGATAATATCTTTAAATTCAATGCGGGATCTCCCTCTGGATCAACATAAGCTGGTGTTGTTTCTGTTGTAAAATTAGCTCTTGTAAATACATGGAACTCACCGTAAACAAGGTTTATTGTAAGATTTCCTATTGAACTTGGAGGAAGATTAACCTCTGCTTCAGCTGTAAATGTAACTACTCCTGGAGTTATTGCTCCATATGAACCAGATCCATCATCAGCTATATTAAATGTCATTGCTGAATCAGTATATCCAGCCGTTTGTGCTACATCGGCAACATACGTTAAGTTTCCACCTGTTATGTCAGCTAAAGCTATTTCTTGACCAACAGTAACCGCAACAGCAGATAATAATAATCCTCCAACAGCTGGAAGAGTTAATATCTTAACTGATTGTACGCTGTCTCCTTCCGGGTCAGAATAAACTGGAGTGGTTAGAGTTGTGAAATCAGCTATTGTAAATACGTAAGTCTCATTGAACGTTAAGTCAATAGTTATATCACCTACTTGTGTTGGAGGTAGGTTTACACTTCCTCCTGTTGTTACATTAAATATTGCCATTTTTTTTATTTTATGCTTCACAGCGTAAAGCTACCATTATTCCAGAAGCATCTGTTTTTAAATACTCGAGATTTCCCATTTGAAGATGACTATCATTGAATACGCCTCCAATACTAACTGCCTTTGTTGCGCCAGTACTAGTTGTATAAATAATATCACCTATTACAGGATATGAACCAAACCCATTGTGCCATAACGACGCACTGTATGGAGAAAGATCAGCTAAAGCACAGCCATTACCAGTTATAGCGCTTACACTAAATTCTGTAAGATTACCTCCGTTATTTGTTATTGTAAATAATGCCATTATTCTTTTTTCTTTAAAGCGTCAGATACTGCTTGGCCACCTATTGCTGCCATCCATAATCCTCCTACAATTGCTACTACATTTCCAATAGAGCTTTCAGGAGTTATTACTACTAATATCATTATGCAGGCGCTCCCTATTAGAGCGCCCCATAATTTTCTACTTGTTATTAATCTACTAAACATTATTGAACCCAAGTTAAAGAACCTTCATCCCTTGCAGAGTAAGCAAATACATCTGAGTTAACTGAATCTTGATCAGGACCCTCATGAGTAAAATCTCCTGCTGAAAGTTGTGCTCTTGTTATTATATCACCAACTACTATTGGTGTTCCTGCTATCTTAAATACTCCAGAATTCTCTAATGAAATCTCATCTATTCTAATTGCAGCAAGTAAATCACCTTCTGCGTCAGAATAAGGATCAGTTGTCTCAGTTGTGAACATAGCTAATGTAAGAGTTGTTATTGCTCTGTTTGCAGGATAGATGGTATTATCACCTATCACAGCAGTAGCATTCTCTGTATTAGATAGAACTGTAACTGTCATTGTAGCTGGAGAAGATTGCATAGGATTCTGATTGTTGTCATATACACTCCAAGTGAATGAAGTTCCATAAGCTGTATCTACGTTTCTTGTATACGTTAAGTTTAAAATATTAGCCTGTGTTATCACCTGGCCAGCAGTCACTGCAACTCCACTTAATTTTAATGTACCGGCCCCGGGTAAAGTTTTTATAACTATATTTCCACTACCATCACCATCAGCATCAGCGAATCCAACTAAGAATTCTGAAGCAGCAAATGTATATATGGCCTCAGGCACTGTAATAGTGTTGGCACTTATTGTTGGAGCTGTATTACTTGCGTTATCAGGTATATCAACTACTGGTGAATCTTCTGGGAAGAAACCTGATCCTGTCACATTAATTGTGTTCATACAGATATCTGGATCTTTTTGTTGAAGAAGACTAACCATTACGTCTAGCTTTTGAAGAGTAACATACGTATCAGAATAGCAAGCGTATTTATATATCATTTTAAGTAATGAAATGTTGGCTATTGAGCCAGCTCCATAAAACTTAAATCTTTTGTCTATTCGTAGCATTGATGATACGAATACATTTGCATTATTATCTGTCATATTATTAAACTGTTAAGACACAATCAATAACACCTATTGAAACTATACTTCCGGCAGATGAAACTACTGGATTTATACTATCGCAAGAATCACATGATGTTGATGTGTATAGGTTAACTCTATCTAGGAATGTAATTGCATCTTGAAATCTACCTAGTTGTAAGGCATTCTTCATTGATTCAACATATAAGTCTAGTAAGAGCGCGTTTTGAAAATTCTCATTACAATTCAAGCATGATAGGTCAACCTCAGCTAATAGCTTAGCCATTACAGCATAGTATTTGGCCATAGGAGCCGTAGCAACAATAGCTGCGTCTGGTTCATTTGATGTGAATTCTCCGAAGTAAATACCCTCGAAACTATCAACACCTGCAATTGCAGTGGTAATAGTAAATGATTCATTATTATTAATCCCTGACAACAATGAAGATAAATCAACTCCATTATTAGGATCTTTATATGTAGCTTCTGTCCACAGAGTAGCTCCTGTAATTAAATTACCGACACCTGCATCAAGTACAACTGTTATTGTTGTCTTGTCATTAGAAACTAAAAATGTATTAACTGTTATAGCCATTTCTTTGTATTAAAAAAGGGATAAAGAGATTAACTCCTTACCCCTTTTGGTTATTTGATTTTTAATCAGTAATTACGCTACTGCAAATGTAGTCATTCCTGCGCTTAAAGCTGTGTTTAAGTCATTAATCAACACGTTTGTAGCGGCTTGGCCAGCTAGGTTAGTGTAAGGAATAGCGATAGTAATTTGTTTCTTACTTTTCTTAGCTTCATCACGTCCTTCATCAAAGTACGCAAGTTCGATAATATTGTAAGTTCCAGTCTTACTAGTTTCATAAGTATTCTCAAAGTTGTGTGGATATCCAGCCTCACGGTAGAAATCATTTCTTTCACCTTTTAAATACCATTCCATAGAAGCTACTGTTTTACCTGATCCAATTCCAGGGTCAGATGCAACAACAGTTTTAGTAGGTAAAGTTGTCATCTTTAAATCAGCATAGAAATCAATGTTTGTTTTCTCTTTCTTACCAACAACATAGTTGTCAACTTGATCTTTCTCAGTAATTACTAAAGCGGCAGTAGTTGTAGCTCCTGTTTTAGTAAAAGTAAAGTAAGGATTTGTAGAAGCAGTTGCTCCAACCTCACGTGAGAAATTACGATTTAATGATGTAATAAGCCCATCTACAACAGCTTCCCGATTATCACCAGTAACTACTTTGTAAAAAGCTTTCTTTACATATTCGTCTTCAGGAGAATAAGAGCCAAACCCTTTGACTACTATTTCTACTGTTACTAGTTCACCAACAACCGGAGCTGCTAATGCGCTAAATGTTACGACACCTAACGTAGGAGCCACATACTCTATTGCTTTTGCATAGATTAAGTTTCCTGGTTTGATTGTGTCTGATGCAACAATGTTACCTGCTGCGTTTTTCTTGTAAAGCTTACAAGCTGTGTTTGCTGCAACGTCAGTTCCATCAGCAGATAATACTACGATGTCTCCAGCAGTTCCAGCTTTTAAAGCTGTAATACTTGTGTGTCCAGGAGTGGCTAATCCTGAATAAAAATGTCTAACTTGGTTTTGCCCAGCTAATCCCATAATGTTTAATTGTTTTTAATTTATACTCTATTATTTGTTTGTATTCTAGTTTGTAGTGTGTTTTCTCTGTAATCTCTTACAGCTAATTCCACTGCTCTATTTACAATCTCACGGTGAAGATACGAATTTAATTCGGATCCTGCAACACTTGTTGCACCATTTATTGTTAAACCTAATCCTCCAACTTGTGTATCAGTAGTTAAATTACTGAGGATGATTGGGTTAGGGTACTTTACGTACCTTATATTATATTGACTTAAATTTTCAGAAGACACTAATTCAACAGTATTTGAGCTATTTTCTTTAGAAATATCAACTCTAAACACTTTATTTGTGTTAGGTTTTCTGAAAGGATTTTTATAACTTACCATAAACTCATCGTGAGTTATTGGCTTTACTATCACTACTTTTCCGTTCAAGCATGATACTGAGCTAGATATTGTAGCTGTTTCAGCAACAATGAACATAATGTCATTTGGTAGAGAAAACATCTTAGAGTCTTCCACTAAACCTCTATTTGAGGCAACAACATCAGTTGCTTTGTAATCTTTCACTAACTCATTAAGAGCTCTTCTCTGGTGTTCAGAATCCTCAAAACTTTGTCTTGAAGGATTGCCTCCTGTATATAATGACTTTACCAACTCTTCTTGCGCTGTGGTTAGATACACGGATCTTTCATAATTATCAAGACCCGGTGCACCTTCTCCTAATGTGTTATTATATAGTAAGTCAAATTCTGATCTGAATTCTGCTACTGTCATTTAATTACTCTCTAGTATTCTTTAATTTTGCTTCTAAAGTCAACCTCATCTCTTGTCCTAGTGGACTTGCAAGATATGCCGCCGCTACTTCTAACGTTGGAGTATCTCCCTCAGAAAGTGGCTCTCCTTCTTTAGTATAGAACTTCTTGTCTTTCTTATCAATCACATTGTGCTCATGGCACTCTTCAATAAGAACCTTAGTTGTGATGAATTTGTCATTCGTAATTGCTACGAACAAGTTAGGATCTGCTTCAATCATCTTAGCAGTTTCAATCTGTAAGAAATCTAATTTCTGATTCTTAGCAGTGTATCTACCTAAGTTTCTCAAGATGTATCTCAATACAGCTTTGTTGTTCTTGTATTCAACATATTTTTCAAATGCTAATACTTTGTTTCCAACAGCAGCTTTGTCTTTTAAAGTTTGCTCTCCTTCTGCAACTAATACAAACCTATAAGTAGCTTTGTCTCTAATTTCGTCAAGGCTACCAGCCACTAAAGGACTAACTTTTAAGACTTTATATCTGATATAATCATACGGATCAGAAAGATCCAATACCATATCATCTTTTCCTAAGTAAATTGGGAAAATACCATTCTCCTTATTACTTTCTTTCCAGAAGTCTGAATAAATAGATAGATTAACTCCACCTAATACGAATTCTAATCCTTCTTTCTCTTTGTTGGTAAGAACATTTTTCATCTTCTTATTGTCCAACGTCGGAGCAGGTATTGCTATCTCTGTTCCGTTAAATAATCCTCCATAGCCAACATGCTTTGGATCCTTGATGTTAGTACTAGTCTTTACTAAATACTTAACAGTCACTGTTTCATTCCTTAAAAAATCTGTTACAGGAGTTGTATCCTTAACAGCATCTTCTGATACTTTTGCTTTCGCGCTCATTCTTCCTAAATTTAATATAAATAATTCTTCCTAATTCTCCTTATAATAATGTGGATTTGATAAAGTTCAATATTCCACTAAAACTTAAATAATGCCCTCTCCGAAGAGAGGGATTATTATAAAACTATTACGCTAATACGTAAGGTATCAATTGCGCTGTTCTAGTTGGATCGTAAACTACGACACCTAACTGACAGAACTTAGTGATTGTACCAGCATCCTCTAAAGTACCCATGTTACCATTGTTGATAGCTCCGGTGAAAGGATTTCTGAAGCCCCATTGGTAACCTCTGATTTCTTCTTTACCTTTAACTTTCACAGTTTGGATATTTGGCTCTTCTGGAGTTCCGATGTAGAATATATCGAATCTATAAGATTCAGCTACACCATTACTTCCTGGGATACGTATTGTGTTACGTACTTTGTCATCATAGAAGTCATCAACCTCTAATTTAACTGTTACACCGTTTGGCGCCATGTACTCAGTGAACTGGAATCCAGCCTTCATGGCATTACTATGTAATGGAGAAGTAGTTGAACTTACAGTTTGAGCGTTGGTTCCTGGAGTAGATACGTTAGTTGCCCATCCTGAAGTTGTCTGTAAGACAGCTTTGTGGAATTCAGCGGCACCTCTTTCACCTGTTCTCAAGATGAATACACGTTGGTCAAATCCTAATTTACCTTCAGATAATCCGAAAAGGATTTCTTCTAACATCTCGATAGAGAAGTCATTGTAGTAGTAAGTATTTGATTGCTCCATTTGCTCACGGATACCAGATCCGATTTTGATAGATCTTCCAGATACATCTTTGTTGTGGTATTCACCATCAGCAGTTCTGTTAGATTTACCATAAAGCAAATATTTGTTTTTGTACATTGAGAATTCTTGCTCAACCAACCAGTCTTCGTAAAGAGCTAATGTTGGGAAAACTTTTTTCTCACCAGACTTAGTAAGTACAGGAATACCCATAACTACTTTCTTGCCTGTTGCATCACCTGGTAATTTGTGGTCAATTCTAATAGTGGTTAACTCACCTCTCATAGAAACAGGAGTAACTCTACGAACTCCACCTACTTCTCTGGAAAGACCTTTTCCAACTGGAGCGAACTCTTCGTTGAATCTTTTACCTGATACTAATTCTTCACCTGGGATACCATCTCTGCTTGATCCAGCTGTTTCACAAGTGTAAACCCAAAGGTTACCTTCTGCTTGGCCATCATCAATTACTCGGATAGGATATACCTCATTTTTCTCACCTACGATTATCTCACCTTTGAAGAACCATTGTTCTGGGAAAGCTAATTCGAAAGTTGTTCCACCTTCACCAACGTTGTTGGTTCCTGATGTTACTGCTGCACCTTTATAGCGTGCTTCGAACAATGGAATATTTCTACGAGAGCTACCTATAAGTTCCCAATAGAATTCATTGTCATTTTCTACATACTTAGTCTCAAACATGTTTAGCATATTCTCAAGAGATTTACCTCTATGGATAGCTAAAAGTTTGATCATAGCGTCATTGATCTTTTGAGGAGCTGCTTTCCAAATTGCACCTAAAGTGTTCTCTGGATTTATCATTCCTGCAAAAGCTTTTGCGTCAGTTACCTGAAATCTACCTAATTGCATTTATTAATTGTTTAAAAAAGTTGTTACTATTCTATTTGTAAATCTTTAAGATCAGCTAATGTAAAAGTTCCATCATCATCCGGTACATCTGTGTTGATGCGTCCATTTTCAGTGAAATCAGCTCCTCTTAAGAGAGTTTCAATATTTTTAGAGATATCTGTTTCTTTAGCATTACCAAATACTGAGAAATCAGTTAATCCCTTTGTTACAAAGAAAATTGCTTCTAACTTAATACGAGATCCAATAGGATCTTGTTTTTGAGCTTTAATGAAAGCATTTTCCTTATTCCCTAAATCAGTAGTCATCTGTTTATATAACTCATCTCTTTGTTCTTTGTTGAGTTTAATACCAGGAACTATTTCTTCAGTTTTTTCAAGATGAGACTTAATGTCATTGATAGAATTTTTCTCGTCATCTTTAGCTGCTTGGATTGCATCAGCTATTTTCTTTTCTTCTATTCCGATAATAGATGATAATGCTAATTTAGCATCTTCTATATCAGATCCGGAATCAATACTTCTTTGAGCTAAAATATCAGCTCTTTCTTTATTGTATCCTCTACTCAAGAAATCTTGAGCAATAACTCCTTTACGGAATTCTAAGTTTGCATCAGATTCAATATATTCATCTGAAACTCCTTTTAATTTCTCTACAACGTTAAGTTGTTTCGAAACTGCTGTGGCATCTAAGCCAGCTTCTGAAGCTTCTTTGATTGTTTTTTGTGTAACAGTCAATCTCGAATCCACTTCTTTTTGAATTGCAGCATTTAAATCTTCTAACGATTTAATACTTGCTGTATCTTCAAGTCCAGGTAAAACTCCGCTAGTTTTGAATTGGTTAGCTAGGTTTGAATAAAGCTGTTCAGTATCATTCGGTTTAGGAGAGGAAGAATTGCTTCCCGCATCATCACCTGAAGTTTTACCTCCCTGAACTTGTGTTTCTTTTCCCTTAGCTACGCTCTCTGAATCATCTTGATCCTCACCAGTGGGTTTATTTTTTTCTTTTGAGTCTTGGGCCTTGCCTAAGTCTTCTAATTCTTTGTCACTTGCAGTTGTAAACTCTTCAAACAGTCCGTCTGTACTGTTGTCATCAAAAGCAAGATCATTTAATGTTAATCCTTCCATTGTTTATTATATATAATAATTCTCCTTACATGCGAAAATACGCAATCAATCACTGTTTTTATAGCACGCATTATAGCTAAAACGTTACTATTTTAGTATTGTCCATGACTTTTTAAAGCCAATATACTTGTTTCCTTGAGTGTCTATACCGCCTCCCCAAGCGTTTCCATTCTGTGTTTGAAAGTATAAATCAAACTTAATATCAGGCTGACTTGTTCCTGTTGGTGGTAAAACTAATTCTAATCCAGTTAGCACTGTCATCTTTGGTCTAACATGCATTACTTCTGGAGTGTATGTAAATTTTTTCTCTTTAATATCATAATTAACACGGTAGGCTAATAATGACCCGCGCGTCTTAGCGTACAAGTCAACCTTTATAGTGTCGTTATCAATAGCAACCTCATTGTACTCTTTAATCTGAATAGATTCTAAGTATAGATTACGAGCCTCAATACTATCCTTCTCCTTTATAGCTTTTTCGTACTTATTCTTGTATTCTTGATCAACTATAATCTCAGTGTCTCCTTTTATGTATACAGGCACCTCAATAACTTCCGGATCAGGAATAGAATCATTATCATTATCAATGTTAACAACTCCTGAAGATCCTGATGATCCAGGAATAGTAATTGTAATAGGATCTGGAATTGGCTCCGGCCTAGTATTAATATAAATCATTACTGCTAAAGCAATGACCAACCCTACTATTACATAATTTTTTATCTTCTCCATTTTATTTTATTTCAAAATGTGGCATATCATCCAAACTCTGATCAAATATAATTATACCATCTGAATCCCAATTTCCTCCCCATCTTATGTTATGTGTAATTTCTCCCTTATCTTTTAATTCTCTTGCGCAAGAATCTATAATTCCCGCAACATATGCTAAGTGCATTCCATCGTATGATATTTTCTTTCTAGTATCAGCATCATCGTGCCACACATAAATATCAACTGCTTGTGATGGATTGTAATTATGTTTACCTTTCTTTACAATACCATCTACATTAGTTATTGTTCCTCTATGTAGCTGTATTGTTCTACCTATCGCGTAATATGATTGCTGAGTCTCAACAGTCCTATATCCTTCTGCTATTCCGAAGTCTACATTACTTCTAGATATTGCAAGGTTTAAAACCTTTTGTATATCTACATGACATGTAGCTAATTTAGAAGCGCTATTGTTGCTAAATTTGAATCCCATATTCTTTTCTATTTTATCTTTCTTCAGGGGTTGACTTGTTGTTGTCTTCTTTGGATTCTTCCTCTTTAATGACTTGATGAATATTAATAGCAGTCTCCACATTTATTTTTGGTTTGTTTTCTAACAGTTTCTTTAACCATTCTGGAAAAAGAAATTGTACTTTTTTTAACATATTTCTTCCACTTACAGCTTCCATATTTTCATATATACTATAAATTTCAACTATACAAGCTGCGGCTACTGCAATCTCTGATAATGTATATTCAGCTCCCATCATCATAATGCTCGATGATTTTAAAACTAAACTATCTAAAACAATAAATACTATTATTCCAATTGCGTATTCGTAAGTTTTTCTCCATGTGGCTCTTAGGCCTGATGAATTAATTGCATGCCAAAATTCTTTCTTTAATATACTTGATTTTACTTTTTTTAAAAATAAACTTTTTCTAATGCCAGTAAGCATGTCAACGATAATGATAATAGCAAGAGCTAATAGAATCTCTCTCATATTTAATAAAGTGGTTATAATAAGCGACACAGAAGACAGAGTAATAAACTTCTTCTTAGTCATTGTTTGCATTAGAAAAATTTGTGATTTCATAAAAAATATCGTGTTTGACTCTGTAAATATATATTAAATAGTGATTATTTAATTATTCATATTATAGCTATACTGTATAAGATTAATCTTCAATATCTAGTGTTATTTCAATATCAATATTATATTCTGTTATTGAGTCAATATCAGCCGTTATAGAACCGTCTGTTTGAATTGATAACTGACCAGCAGAACCTCCATTGATTACAACCAATGTCCTAAATCTACTTGGTCTAAAACCTACTGGTAATGTACCTACATTTATTAAACCTGTTGATGTTACCGTGAATCCTCCACTAAGTATTAATCTTCCATTTATTTTCTTATACTCTATTAATCCTGAACTTATATCAGTCATATTTAGTGATAACGTAGCAAAACTAGTAGAAGGTAATGATATTACGTAAGTATTTGTATCTACACTTCCATCAGCTTTTAAAAATTGTGATGCTGTTCCTCCTCTCTTTATGAAAGAATTTGCCGCTAAACTACTAGTAAATCTACCATCACCTGTTACATCTAGTCTATATGAGGGAGAAGTTGTACCAATACCTACATTATTTCCTACACCATCTACTGTCAAGACATAGTTAGCTGCATTACCAAAATAGTGAAAACCACTATGGGGATCACGTTCCCAAAATACTTTAGTATCAACTCCTGGGGTTTTAAAAACATTATCAATACCAATTGAGTTGTGATACCTAGATGTGGTCCATGAAGTTCCAGTAGCATCTCTTAAAGCGTATTCACTTATTTTTATATCATTACCACCTGACCCACCTCTATACTGAAGTCTTCTAAACTCTTGTGAATCACCTGTAACACCTCCTAGTAAATTAACTTCATCAACAACATGAAATGCACAAGCAGGAGAAGGTTCTCCTGTCCCTACCAACAAACTACCTCTAAATGTACTATCTCCTACTCCTTGTGATGTTATTGTTCCTTTGTTTGTAAAGTTACCAGTAGTTCTTTCAAACGTAAATCTAGTTGTAAGATTATCTTGGAATACTAAATCCCCAGTAATCCATTGAGCCCTAGCATCTGCTCCATCATGGAACATTTTAAAATCATTATCAGTACCAAGTTGTAATTTAATACTATCATTAAATGTTAAATCTCCACTAGTTTTTGTATCAGCTACATCACTTCTTAGAAATTGACCACTATTTAACGAATTAAATAATGTTGAATTAGCAGCTGTAGCACTTATTCCTAACCATCTAGCATCACCTAAAGAGTTAAAATCTGTAATCCCATAACCTGCAATAGTTGTTGGCTTAGAAGCTAAACTAGCAAATGTAGGTTGTATAGAGGTAAAAACTCCCGTAGTAGCATTATAAGAGTTTAGAACTTGATTAGTTATTAGAGCCTTAGTTACTGCTAACTGTTTAGTAGAGGACATTATCCCTGCCTCTGCAAGCGTATTGTTTATCCAAGCTGAACCGTTCCATTTCAGAAGTTCACCACTAGTATTAGATGTAATAGTCACGTTATTATGAGAATCTAAGCTATGAGATATTGGAGCATATAGTCCTGCGTGATCTCCCCATCCAAAAGCAGTGTTCCAGTTGGTAGAGTTGTTAGTAAGGTTCCCAGAATCCCAAACTTGTCTCCAAGCTTGTGTACTATTTATAGCGGTTGCACTGAAGCTTCTATAATACATACTTCCGTTAGAACTAAACCCTAACTGGCTGTTATACTCTCCGGGATGTCTATTAATGTTTAGGATAGCGTTTGAATTGTCTATGGTTGGCATCCCCTGTGCTGCTGATCCTGCACTTACTTGTCCTGTAAATATTACCCTACTTGTACCCGGGTGTGTAGTAGCACTACCGCCGTCTCCTAGAAAAGTATTTGTTTCAGATGTTAAGTATCCTGCTGAAGCGTGATTTCCCCATCCGTATGCTGTATTCCATTGTGTTGAGTTTCCACCTGTTGCTGTAACTGTTCCAGCAGAAATTATATTTCCTCTGCTGTAAATTTCTCCAGAAAAACGAGATACACCATAAGAGGGAGAAGCCAGGCTAGGGATCACAGTATATGCCGTAGCGTCTGTTCCCGTTCCTGTCAGCTCTGTATAAGTACCTCCTACAAACTCATTTGAGTGAGTAATATTTGCAAATATAGTTCCTGTGCTGCCAGAGGTGCCAGATGGTGTTGTAACAACAACTCTAAACTCTACTGTATTGCCTATGACTCTTAGTTGTAGTTGAACGTCATCCGAATTACTAACATAATGCCTTGGAGTGTCGAAGTCTGGCGTCCAAACAACCCAGGTATTTGACGGAATTGCAGTTATTCCATACCTAATTACATAATCCATTGCGTATGTAACTGGAACGCTATAACGATATGCTGCTCCTAAACCGCTACCACTGAATAATAAATCAAAAGTAATAACGCCTTGCAGACTTCCAAATACAAACCTTCCTATTTCATAATATTGATAGGTATCAACAGGGTCAAAAGAAACCCCTGTTATTGTTCTTGATCTATATTGTCTATATGGTTCTGCAGCATGGTTACCCCAGCCGTACGCTGTATCCCAATTTGAAGAATTATCTGTAAAGTCAGTTATGTCCGAGATTACGTGTGTATGACCAACAGCAGATATTCCTGCTTCTGCAAGTGTATTATTAATCCAAGCTGAGCCATTCCATTTCAACAGTTCCCCACTTGTATTAGATGTTATAGTCACATTTGAATGTGAGTCTAAGGTATGAGGAGACGGTGTAAAAGTACTTGGTATTCCACTTAACCCCGAATAAGCAACTTGTTTCGAGGTAAATAAGCCCGTAGTGGCATTATAAGAAGTTAAAAATTGGTTTGTTACTGCTGCTTTAGTTACTGCTAGTTGCTGAGCAGAAGACATTATCCCAGCTTCAGCTAAAGTGTTGTTGATCCAACCCAAACCATCCCACTTTAAAAGCTCTCCTGCTGCTATCGTAGTTATAGTAACATCTGATAAACTTGATAATGACTCTCCTGTAATATTTAAGAGGTAAGTTGACGGGTCTAATGTTCCATCTCCTTTTACAAATTGAGAGCTTGTTCCTCCAGATGTTATTAGACTATTTGCGGTTATGACACCGTCTATTGTTATATTTGACTTAGAAATTATTTCAGACATATCTTATTATCCTATTATTACCACCCTTAATGAATTCAATGCCGGAGCAGTATTAAACTTAAATGTTGTTGTGTTAACAGAAGTATTTTCAACTTCGCAAATAACTAAATCTCCAGTAGTAGCATCAAAAATTTGAGTTTGTACATGTTCTTCTCCAATATTATGAGTTACTGCTATTGTTGTGAGTGTGCCATCTCCTATCAAAGATGTGTATTTTAAAGTAGTGCTTAAACTACCTGTTACACCAAGAGTTCCTTTTAATGTTGCTGGCGTTACTACTCTTGTTGTATCAGTACCAGTATCAACTTCACCTTGAGTTGCAATCTCAACAATACCTTGTTCTGTTTCAGAAGCAGAAACTATATCTGGAATATTTTTGTTAACAATAGTCCAATCTGATAAACTAGCTGCATTCGCTACTTGAGACACAAGTAAATCACCAACTTGAACATCTTCAGTAAAGAATGTACCTGCTGCTGTTACAGTATATGTATCACCTATTGCTGTTGTTATTGGAGTACTGTCTAATAATGGTGAATTGGTAGCTGCGTCATAACCACCTTTATAAATCATACCGCCTGCAACTACACTATCTACATAAGCCTTAATAGAGGCTGATGTAGCTAAAGTTGTTTGAGATGCAGTACCCATTGTGTTATCATCTATAATTCTACCAGAAGGAGTAGCGGAAATATCAGATTCCATCACTGCTCCAGCAGCATTAACATTAGTAGCGTCAGTAACGTCTGCTCCTGTCTCTATGCTATTAAGCTTAGTTTTGTCAGTTCCAGTCATTACACCAGATGCAGATGTAGTTGCTGCTGCTAATATAACATCATTATTAGACCCATCGGAATTAATACCGTAAGTCGTGTTGGTAACAGTACCTGTACTTAATGCTGTAGGCGAGTTAGGAACTACTGCTCCAACCTCAGCGTCTACATAAGCCTTAACACTTTGTTGTGTTGGAACTTTAGTTGCTGAGTTAGATGTCATCGCATCTTCATCAATAACAAAACTCATTGATGCAGTTGTGGTATCTGAATTCATTACAGCTCCTGCTGCATCTACATTTGCTGCATCTGTGACATTAGCACCAGACTCTATGCCATCAAGTTTTGTTTTATCACCAGGTAGCATTAAACTTGCATTTGTTCCACTACCAGCAGGAATTGTCGCGTCTGTTCCTGTATCAGATGATACTGTTCCGTCTGTTGGAGAAGCTGTATATCCTAAGTTTGTTATACCGTCAGAACCCAAGTCCAACCACGCTGAACCATCCCAAACTCTTGCAGTATCTAAAACTGTATCCCAGTATATTTGTCCTGTTGCGGGAGAGCCTGGGGCAGTAACTAAATTTTGCAGAGCCGCTTGTGTTAATTGATTTTTATTTAAATCAATATCCACTAAATATTTAATAAAAGCCATATCTTTTTGTTTTAATTATTGTTTGTTTTAATTATTGTTTTTTTTAATTGAAATAAGCATATCCCGAGAATGCTCCATTAAAAGTTAATGTAATATTATTTTCATCAATATAATCTATTTGCCCAACAACTACCGTGCCTGCTGAATCAACTACAATTGGTGCTGCATTTTTTCCTAAATTATGCGTAATATTCCAAACAGCAGATGGAGACGCTTGGTCATGTACATAATTTTTATCATTTACCACAGACATGTCGTTGAAAAGTTCAGCAACAGTTCTGTATTTTATTACATTAGTCCCGTCTTTAACTAGAATATCTCCAGCACCATTAACAGGGTTGATTGTCAAATCACCTAATACCGTTACATCTTTATTAAATATTTCCATTTATTTATATTCTATTTATATTTTAGTAAGATTCATGTATTTCAAAATTGTTGCTCCTTCTGTTCCAGAAGTAATCCTGTCTGTATATATTCTAAAACCTAATCCTACCGATAATGAGTTATTTACTCCAGGTTTATTTAAACCAGTATTATTGCCACTAAATATTAGATCTTGATTTGTAAAATCTTTTTGTTGAATAATATCGTAATACACTACGTTGTTTACTTGATAAATATAACCTCTAATATTTCCTCCATTTAACACGACAAGGCCAGTGTCTATTTTTGTCGCAGACCCAGAGTTGTTATTTAAAATTATATGAAAATTAGTATCACCTTCGTCGTAACCCAAACCAATAATATTTGTTTTAGAGCTTGGGTCTCCTTGCGACCATGCAGCATTACTTGAGCTTAATCCTATAAAGTTTCTTTCGTGCTCTTTGATAAATTCTATATTGAAAGTAAACATAAAATCATTGTAAGAAGAAACATACATGACGTTATCTTCATAAAGAGAAGCAAAATGTGTGTTTCCGCCTGCGAGATCTAAAGAATATCCTGGTAAGCTTTTCCCTTTAACAGAAGAAGTTACATTGCCTATCGACGTGCTTCTTAATATAAATGTGTCAGATATACTTACATTTTTAGATTCTAAACCACTTCCGTCAAATAAAGGTTTAAATGTATGCTGAGGGCTTATCCCAGTAAAAGATGTTCTGTTGTCTACTATTTGAGTAGAAGTTTGTACAGAACTTTCTATTGGAACCCAATTAAATCCATTATATCCATAAAACTTATTTAAACCAATATGCATTATAATTCTCCCAACGTCGTTAGATGTAGCTGTCGGTAATGCTAACATATTTTCTGCCCTAAGCTTCTTAAGCTCATTTCCATTTAAATCTATATCTGTACCAAATATTTCCATTAATTTAAATAGGCTGTTCCAGCAAATGCTGTGTTAAACTTTATTGTTAGATTGTTTAGGTCAACGTAATCCACATCTCCGTGAACTCTGTTTCCATATCCATCTATTACTGTGACTGAAGGAATTTTTCCTAGATTATGTGGTATAGCCCAAGAAGTACTAGATGCTTGGACATGGGTATAATTTAGATCATTTCCTAATGTACCAGGATCTACATACTCATGTTTAGTTTCATCTAAAGAAACTCTCACTAGTTTTAGTGATTGCCCTACTTTATTATCTGGAGTATCTGTTAACTCATCATAAGTCAATGTTTCTGACGCGCACTTAGCTCCGTCATTAGCTCTTTCTACTGTAAAATTAAATGCGTCAATAGGTTCTACCGTAGTAGTATTAACTACATTAACGTCAGTACTATAAAATACACCTGGCTTACCAGAATTCTCTATTGAGAAAGAAAATGTTAATGAAGCACTAAAAGCAACAACTTGTGGCGAAACTAAAGGATTAGTAACTCCATTAGATGTGTATGTAGCATTATCATAATTACCAGTTAATGTAATTGTTATTGATTCAGCCGCTAGAGCCTCTACTGTATAAGTGTATATTGTAGCGCACTCAGTGCTTGTCTCACTAGTCTTAGTGACTTGATACGTACTATCTCTGCCAATTGTAATATTAAAATCTGCCATTTTGTTTTTTTTTATCCTACAAATATTCCAGAAACATCTGCTATTTGAAATGTAAATCCTTGTAAATCTCCATCAATATCTGCTAAGTCTGGAACATATGTTAACAAACCTGCATCTATATCATTAAAATCAATTACATCATTAATTGTTACCTCAATTCCATTTATAAAAATTTCTCCAAGAGTAGGTAAGCTAGTTATCTTTAAGTATAGTGCTGGATCACCTTCCGGATCAGAAAAAGCAGGAGTTGTAGCTGAAGTAAACATAGCTCTTGTAAATACTAATGTCTCACCATAAGCAATTTTTGCGGAACCAGTACCAACAACTGTTGGAGGTAGATTAGCAATTTGAGCAGCTACACCAATTACAGCTTTACCTGAAAGAACACTAAATGTGCTAGACCCAACATCTGATGTTGTGTATCCAAAATGAGAAAGATATCCATCAGTATCTAAAACATCAGCTTGATATTTTAGTAATCCAAGTCCAAGCTGAGTTGAAGTTACAATATCATTTGGAGCAACCGCAATAGCGTTTAGTGTTAAAACACCTTGCGCTGGTAACGTTAATATTTTTAAACTCTGAAACGCATCACCTTCAGGATCTGAATATGGTGGACTTGCAAGTGTTGTAAAATCATCAACTGTAAATGTATACAATTGATTATATGCAAGAGTAATATCAACAAAACCTGGTTTATTAGGTGGTTGATTGGACTCAGCTGCTATACTTAGTGTTATTGTACCCATTATTTCTTCGCGCTTGAAGGAACTGGTTTATTAGCTACCTTGTTCTTAATTGCTACTTCTTTTTGTTTTATAGACATTACATCATTATGCTTCTTCATATCTTGAGAAAGGGTTTTCTCTTTGATGCCTAACTCAGCTCTAAATTTTTCGTAATCTAAGTCATCGTTATCATCTGGCATCTCTACACCATTCTCTTCATTAGCCATCTTGATTCTTTCAGTCTCTTCTTTAAGCTCAGCTATATATCTCTTAGTTTCATCTTCTCTATCAAACTCATAAGCAGATCTTTCTTCATCTCTAAGTTCTTTAGCAGCTTGTTGCTCCATTTGAGCTTGAAGTTGTTTTTGTTCCATTTCTCCTTGCTTAGCTTGTTGCTCTTTCATTGCTTGCTCATCCTTCTCAATCATTCGTTGTACTTCACGTAGAGATGGTGAGTTATACATTTTCATAGCAGCAGAGAATGTAATCATTTGGTTTTGTAAACCTAATTGAATCATTCCATCTAATTTTTGTTGGATTTGATTTATTCCATCTTCATTAGATACAGCAAGACCATATTCTTCTTCAGCAAACTGATCACCGTCAATTTCCATGATCTGTCTAGTCATGTCATCAGCAATGTAAGAGAATTTTAATTCTTGCCCCTTCAGTGCAATCTTAGCTGTCTCAATTAATATTTCAAAACATCTTTTCTTACAGTAATCATGAAGAGTAAATAATTCCTCAGTAATGTGATTGGACTGAGATACGGCCCTTTCTATCCCACCCATAGTCTCTCTGTTTTCAGTCTGACCTAATCTTTGCCTAGATACGCCCGTTATCTCGTCCATCTTAGCTGAGGCAAATTCCATCATTTCCATATGGACTTGAATGAAATCTCCAACTCTTTGTTCTAAAACCTTACCAGTTGTATTTCCTACTGACCCGGCAAGTTTTCCTTTTGCCATACCTTTCTGTCCTTCTTTAAAACTGTCAACAACAGATATCCCAGACTTACGTGCAAAATATAACCATTTTGTTACATTCCACCCGGTTGGTATTTTAGCTAAATCTAATTCAACAATAGCACCTAAGTATTTAGATAGCGCTTCATTCACTCTATACCATGATATGTCAAACAGGTATTGGAATGGCTTAGCTCTATCAACCATAGATACGGCTTCTTGCTCATTTGTATTATATATCTGGCCAACTATTCCACATGAATTGAATGAAGGCTCATTTATTTTATTGTATTGTATTTCTCTTGGTTTGATCTGAACATAAGTATCTTTACCAATCTTAGCACCTTTCCACCATTGAGTTACCCAGAACCTTTCTGATGTCTCACCTTTAGCTTCATCTAAGATATAATCTTCAGATCTAAATTTAATTTGGTTTTTACCTAATGTGTCAAAGTAAGTTATCTTTTGTATTTGCTTCATTGACTTCCAGAACATTCTAAGAACTCTTATGTTTCCTGCTCCGTCTGTGTACGTGTTTCTTCCTTGAGATCCACTTCCTGCGAATATCCCAGATGACTCTATAAATGAATTTATTGTTTCTCTCTCGTATATTTCCCATCCTTCTTTATCATCAATTGCTAAATTCTCTCCATCTAAATCTGTTCCGTCTCCTTTAAATTCTCCGTTGTCTAATTTCTTAACATCAGCGTCTTTAAGATCCTCATAGAATGTATCCTGTATTTTACCAGGGCTCCAGAAGTCATCAATTACAATAACATCTGCATCTTCTATTCTATTAGAGTAGCCTGATCTTAATGTATGTACTTTAAGTGGGTTTAATTTTTCAAATGTAACTTTACCATTTACAATGTCGAACATGTAAATTTCTTCACCCATAATAAGAGCATCCTTAAAGCCTTGCTGAAACTTAATCTTCATGTTTAGCTTCTCAATGTAGCTGCGCATAAGTAAGTTAGCACGCTTCTCTCTTAAATCCTGGTAATCAAAGTTTATGTAGTCACCGTATGCTTGAAGTTCTTTGTCTAGTTCTTCATCTGATAAGTCAGACCCAATGAATTCCTTAATCTTTGCTTGGATCAAGGCCATCTTATCTTTCTTAATTTTAGATACAGTATCTGGATTAGTTATTTGTACAGTCCAATCAAACTTACGTCTTTTCTCCTCACCAACAAGTACGTTAACTCGTGGTGCTATAATTGGATAATGCTGAATAGCATCAGGAATAAAGTGTTGTTCTAATCCACCTGGATTAAGAACTAATTTCATATCACGTAAGTCCACCTTACCATTGTAAAGGTCAAGGTTTATTTTCTTTCCTTTAAATTTTCTACGTATAACAGTATTATTTAAGTAACTGTTATGATCGGCCCAGTCCAAGTGGGATTGTCTCCATTTAGGTCCTTTTTGCTTAAAGGACAACTTTTGTCTTGGAAAACTTTTATCTGTTGACATATTTCATGTTTTTGTAAAAATAACTCATTTTACTCTTATTGTTGTTGTATTATTATAGCTATATCGTACCACTCTTTTCCCATCCTGCTTTTCTCATTGCTTTGTTCCAATTTTCATCTAAAAATGGATCATCATGGAAGTGACTAATAGGATCTTCTATCTTATTCTCTTCAAATTTATCTATGTACCTTTTTCTATCCTCTCTAAGAATCATCACCATATCCATTGCTGAAACTCTATCAGTATTTATATCAGGATTCCAAGCAATAGCTTCTTTTATATAGCCAATACTTCTTATTCTTCTGAGGTTAGGTACAGTAATAAGGTCACTATCACCAGTTTCTTCATTAAAAACCTCAAGTTCGTACTGGGATAACATCCACTGTCTTTGTAATGTTTTACCAAGCTTGATGACTTCAGCAGTTGTTCTAGTGCCTTTAGATCTATTACCATATAATGTTGATTTAACAATTTCCATATCCCTAAGTATCTCCGGACTATCAGCCAATAAATGCAATGCATTCTTATTTGAAAAGTAAGTAAATAAACCCTTAAGGTTATTTTCATAATTAGCTTGAGCATTGTAGAACTGTGTAAGTCTTAAACACTGCTCGTAAAAACTATCTGCTAATACTGGTCTTCCAGTATATTCTGCTACAATCTTATCTGTCCACAAATCAAATACAAATATACTTGCCAAGGATCCACCAATTGTGTAATCATTATCAATAGGGTCAATTCCTGCTATGTATCTGTTTTGAAATACTCTGCCATCTCTATCTTTTTGTGGCATCTCAAATATCTCAACTGCTCCATCAGATGTAGCTCCTTTTACTTTATAAGGATATTCTCTAATTGGGATTATATCAGAATCAACTTCCCATTTTACAAATCCCTTTTCATCATATGTTAAATTACCAACCCAATGTTCATCAACGAAGCTTTGTAATCTTGGTAATATATCTTCTAAGTAATCTCTTAAGTCTGCAACAGGAAATGCTGTACCCTGTGTACGCATAATTGCTTCCTGTGGTGTTATAGGTTCCTCAGCTTTCTTTTGTATAATTGCATTAGGATCACTAGATCCATACTTAACAATTGCTCTTGCTTTATTGATTTCAATTAAGGCGCCTATTACATCGCTATTTCCATTCTTATCATACTTACCCGTATAGTTTAAATATGTTCCAAAGAAAAATGCGCATTCACCTTTTCCAAAAGCATTTCTATCAAACACGTTAGGCATTGAATAGATGTTATGTCCTGCTGAGTTATAGAATATTTCTTCTAATCCCTCAAAGGCTCCACCTTCAACACCACCGGTACCACCTGCCATCATGAATCCAAACGCATATCCGGATTCTTCAACTGAAGGTCTAGCAATACCCCAAGCAGTAAGGAAGTCATCAAATTTACCTGCTTCTTCCCAGAGTACTAACGCACCCCTTTTACCCCTGGCCTTTTGTGCATCATTCTTTAATGTAACACCGAGAACTTCATTTAGAACCCCTACCTCAGTACCAGTTCTTGTGTCTTTGCGCCCCATTCTCCAGTGCATGTCATTTAAGGAATCTTTTAATGAGCGTATACGAGGAAATGGAGTGTGTGAGGCGCAGAAATCTATTGTTGAGACAAACTTATTTAGTATCCCATCCTTAGTTAAGTATTCTTTTTCATTTGCTATTGCAAAAGACTTAACTTTACTTCTTGATTTAGTTCTGTCACCTAAGATAAAATTCTTAGCTAACATGGTGCTTGCCTTTACAGAATATCCACAACCCCTTCTTTTTAGATTAGCCCCATGCATACCATGTGCTCTTGCTATTTCTACGTAATGATAGAACCAGTAATCTGCATCATATACAAAAGGGAACGCTTCAACCCTATCTGATTGCTTTGTTCCGTCAATAACTTCTGCTCTTAATAATGGCGCGTAGTTTAACTGAAAATAATAATTACCAGGTATCCATTCACCATCACTTTCTCTTATATACCCTTCTCTGCAACGTCTAGCTTCTTCAGCCCAGAACTTATAATACTCAGAGTTTGGATTCTGATTTGGAAACAACTTTGTGTAACATCCGTGTTTCTCAAAATGAATAGCAGCATGTCTAAAATACTCCATGTCTTCTAAGACATGCGGATTAGTAAGATCAACAGCTATCCTTCCGTTAGGATCTAATTTTCTTACAGACATATTCGGATCATCAGACTTTAATGGTAAGAGAGGATTCTCCCATCTTTCTAGATCCTTAAGCCTAGGCCTTGTAGGGCTGGCTAAGTTTTGAATAAACTGAATTGAGTCTATATCAGCTAAGAGGTCTTCTCTTTCTTCCCTCTTTAATCCAATAAGCAACTCTTTAGTTAACTCTGTCTGTGTTTCATTAAATTCCCTCATTGGTATCAAATATTCCTACAATCTTGTTACCAGATTGGGCTTTTAATTCTTTTTCCTTTATAATCTCCTTTTCAATTTCATTAAGAGCTTTAATTAGCTTTGGTATTTTTTCAACAGAAGCTGTTATCTTGTTAATGTCATGAATAGGTTTATTTGTTCTTAAATCTCTCTCATTGATATCAATAGTATCTAAGAAAGATGATATTTTTTCAATTACACCACGAGTACTCTCTAATAATTTAGTACTAGTTGTCTCAGATAGTCTCTTGTAATAGACTATTGCTTCATCTATATACTTAGGCTTTATCCAATTGTCTCCTAGATCTATATCTAAGCAGACTTGATCATGCCTTTCTTCTTCATCAAGTATATACATGTAGTCAGATCTTTCATCTGCCATATAATACACATAAGACAACTCTTGAGATGCCTGAAACTTATCTTTGGATTTATCACAATCCCATATTTCTCTAAAAGGTTTAATCATTAACGCTTGTGGCGAAAATGTAACCTGATTGTTTACAATTTCAAATACATTCATTTTCCTCTCTTTATTGAGCCCTTAGCAGGATTCAAACCTACGACATCCTTGGTACAAACAAGACGCTCTATCAGCTGAGCTATAAGGGCATTTAACAGTGAGCAGCCCTGTTGTTTTTACAACTTAGTGGGGCTGCGGGTCACTGTTGATTGTTACGCAGGCGGCCACATTTTGTTATTTTACAACTGCTTGTGTGCCTTCTGCGTTGATCTTCTTAGTAGCGTGTCAGGGATTCGAACCCTCCCGTAGTGGATATGAACCACCCATGCAACCTTTACACCTTCACGCGATATAACTGTAAATATATGAAAAAAAAGGCCCACTGTCAAGTAGGCCTATCATCATCTTTTGTGATGTTTATTAATCTTCGTCGCCTTTAACAGTTTCCGGATCAATAACTTCTATCTCTTTTTCTGTTTCTTCATCCAAGCCTTGTGGACGAATTGGCCCTAAATTATTTTTCATTTTTTAATCCTTTTGTGTCTACGATATAATCTACATCTCTTTCTGAGATCCTTATATACTCAACATCATTAATAACTACTACTGGCATTTCGTATGCAAACTTAGCATCAACCTGCCTATTCATTCCTCCTTCAATTCTCCTTTTAAAGTTTTCAACATTGATTTTAATTTCCATTCCTTTACACACTTGTTGACAGTGTGGACCAACTTCCATAACTTTCTGTATTGTAGAAAAGTCTTGTTCTAAGTCTGTACTACCATCAGCACCAAAAGATGCTGTTGGTAAATACAAACCTGATTCGTTGGTTAGTTTATTTCTTCGCGCTGTCAAAAACATGGTATTGAACATTGGCTCAGTACCTTTTGGTAAAGGACATTCTTTAAGAGATGCTTCATATAACATCTCTTTAACTTGAGCTTCAGCTGATAGTATTTCAGAAGAGTCTTCTACAAGACCAGATGTTCCTCTTTTAGATTTATCACGCGTAGTGAAAAAATCTTTGTGAACCTCCTGACTATGAGCTTTTTGCTTTTGTAATTCTACATCCTTTTTTACATCCATTATTTTCCTGCTTTTGGTGTTACAACTTTCTTCTCAGGTTTATTTGCCTCCTTGTCTTGAGCTGCAATCTTATCTTGAACTTCTTTTTGCTGCTTCTCGTGCATTTCAACAATCCTACCTAATTGATCTAATTCCCTTAATATAACAGAAATTTCTTCTAATGTGTAGACTCCTTCTCTTTGGGCTTTGTCTATTGCCGTAATAAGTGTTTTCATAATTTGTTTTAAATTTATTTTGTAAATATACTAATTAATTACTTTAATTCCTAATTTTTACTTCTTTTTTTTATTCTCTTGAATCTTGTTGTACAGAAAGTAACTTGCGTATAACTTTCCTAGTGCTGGAAATGTAAAGTTAGTCTTAAGCTTAGAGAACTCTTCTCTAGTTAAGTTGTCTTCTATTGTAAGAGCATTGTTAACAACTCTAACATACTCAAACTGACTACGAACTATATCCCTAACTTCTGACACTGTCAACCCATACTTATCTGCAAGCTCCTTAAGCTTTAAAAGATCTGCTTTACTTTCCCTCATCTATCTCAAAATTGAATATCAATTTAAATCCATCCTCTGTCATATTTGGTATAAGCACTGGATTGATTATATTTCCTTTCATTATTACTCCCTTCTTCCTGAGTGATGTCAATAAGTTATTAAACACCTTTTGACTCATTCCATCTAAATCTCCTCTTATCTGATTCCTGGTGTCTGTTGCAAATAGCAACTTATTTACCAGGTCTTTGTTCTTAACCTCTCTTGATAGTTCATACTTGTAATACAATAGAAGTGCAAGTGCGTCAATTTCCTTTTGTCTTAGCTTATGATAAGGCTTAAGGAACTCTAGCCAGTATTTAAATATCTCTCTCTTTGAGGTCTTTATTCTTTTTACATTTATGTTGTTCATTCATTTCTATTTGTATATGCAATGTAACTTCTGGTTCATCATCATTCCCAACATAGTTCATTGATACCTTGTACCTATCTTCTACTTTGTTAATTGCATTTATTACTTTATAAATCCTATCAGCTTTATCTTCAAGATATTCCATATCTGTTGAAGTGTAAGCGTATCTTAATACTCCGTTACTATCCCATTGGTTTAGTTCTAAAAGTTTTTTCATGGTTAATCTTTTTTATCTAAAAACCTTTCTCCGTACTTATCTTCATACATATCTTCCCACTCAGTAATATGAGCTTCTGCTAGATCTGTGTTTCCACAATCTACACAATATGGAACAACTGCCTTGTCCTTAGTACTAATTGCTCCATCCTTTGGAAATGAAACTTCTTTAATGTGCAATCTTAGACAAGTCTTGCAATATGTCACTGGCACGTTGTTGTAATCCTGCTTTTTTGTTATCATGTTTAATAATTTTAAATCGTTAATAATGTCAGTGTCATACACTGGAAATGGTGCCATCATGTTGGCATGCTCTCTGCGTTCAATTTCTTTAGTTAGGTTTTTCATTGGTTTATAATTTAATAGCACATCCTGTTGTAAGGATTGTTCCAGCAACTGAAGCAGCATTTTCTAATGCAACTCTTGTTACCTTCTTTGGATCAATAATACCAACAACTATCATGTCTTCGTATTTAGCATTTTTAGCATCATACCCAAGTCTTCCACTAGTCTTGTGTCTATTGATACTTGAAATAACAACATCTCCATTGATTCCAGCATTTTCACATATTGTTAATATTGGTGATTTTAACGCCTCTTTAAGGAGGTTAATTCCTTTTTGCTCTGTCTCATGCTTAACATCCTGAATAAAGTCAATAGCATTAAGCAATGCAATTCCTCCGCCTGGTACAACACCTTCTTCTAGTGCTGATATTACGGCTTCCTTAGCATCAATAACTCTATCCATTTTTTCTTTCATCTCAACCTCTGAGTTTCCTCCAACATAAATTACAGCAATACCACCAGATAGTTTTGCAATTCTGTTTGTTAGTTGAGTTTTATTAAACTCTGATTTTTCTAATTTTATTTTACCTTGTAGTTCGGAGACTCTATCTTTGATTTCTTTCTCATCTCCTTTAGCACCAACTATAACTGTTGATCCTTGAGTTACTGTAACTGAATCTGCTTGACCTAAGTAGGTACCATCCAGTTGGTTTATAAATTCTGATTTACATACTATGCCTCCGGTTTGGTATGCCATATCTTGTAGTATTTCAGCTCTTTGGCTTCCGAATCCTGGAGTCTTAACGGCTACAACTTGCGCTCCTCCTCGTGTTTTGTTTATCACTAACGTTGCAAGTGCTTGTCCTTCAATGTCTTCCGCCACTATTAGTAACGGTCTTCCTACCTTCGTTGTTTGTTCTAATGTAGGCATTACATCCTCAACAGTAGTTAACTTACCATCCACCAACATAATATATGGGTCCTTATAAGTCACTTCCATTGTGTCCGGATTAGTAGAGAAATAAGGACTGACCATACCTCTGTCGAATTGCATCCCATCAACTACATCAATATAAGTAGTTTGTCCTTGACTAGCTTCTACGGATACTCCTCCTTCTCTGCCTACTTTCCCGAAAGCTTTTGCCACTAACTCTCCAATCTCAATATTGTTATTTGCAGATACTGTGGCAACTTGTTTAATCATTTCTGAATCAGTATCAACAGGAATAGCAATCGAATTTATATATTCAACTGCCTGCTTTACACCGAAATCTACCCCCTGCTTTAATTCATTTGCATCATATCCACCTGCAACAAGTTTTAATCCATAATTAAGTATACACTGAGCTATCACAGTAGCGGTAGTAGTACCATCACCTGATCCTTGTTCAGCCTGTTCAGCTACATCTTTCATTAACTGTACACCCATTGCCTCATACCTATCTTCAACTGTCACGTTTTTTGCGACAGTTACTCCATCCTTTGTTATGATAGGTAGCATATCTGGCCCCCTATCTATAATAACATTCTGACCCTTAGGCCCTAATGTAATCTTTACTGCATTAGAGAGAGTATCCACACCTCTCTGTATACTCTCTCTTGCTTCTCTCCCGTATTTAATACTCTCCATCTTGTATTCTTTCTTCTAGTTCGTTAATTGATGAGACTTCACCTTCGTATATTAATTTTCTTTCTGTTGCTTCAGTATATATAATCTGGACACTTCCGGTATAGTAGTTCATTACTATTCTTAATTCACAGATGTTCCCTTCTCTATCTTCTCCTGTCACCGAGTAACCACTTTGTTTTACTTTTTGATTTCTTCTGTCAGGCATAAAACCTAACATTATAATTTGTTCTGCTGTTACCATTTATCTATTGGACATTTACATTCATCACATTTTGTTTTGGCTGTTAATACACAGCCACATTTTCCACATCTACCTAAGGCTGTCTTGAATTCACATTCATTACATATATCCATTCTAGCTTGATTTCTCTCCATCGTCTCCTTTGATAATAACCCTAGTTTGCTCTTGGCTAGGTTTGAGAACCCATTGGCTACTTCGTCTATCTTGCTCATACTCTATTCTTCTAACGTTTATTTTACTATTTTCATCTACTTTGATTACACTCTTTATTGAGTCTAATACTATTCTATATTCTTCTGCTCTTGTTAAGAACAACTGAAGAAACAACACATGTCCTATCTCTTCATTGTCTTCGAATAAAACATACTTAACTGACGGTCCTAATTCTTCGATATCAGTGTATCTGTAAACAGGAACTCCATTTAAATATATTTTTTCTTTAGACATAATAATCTACTATTTCAAATGTTATTCTCATGTGCTTAACCATAAAGACTGACTTGTCTTGTATATCAAGAACACTTATTTCTTCTCTGTCCTTTAAGAATGATACCACTCTTGGTAAAGCATGTGCTTGTATAATGAATGTGACAGATGATTCTCCACGATCGTGAGCATTGTGTAACGCTTCATTGATCTTACCCTCAATATTACTTGTCTGTACTATCCCTACTTTCATCTTCGTATAATCCTAATTCTTCATCATTTTTAACTATCTCTTGTAATAATTCTTCTTGAAGTTGCTTTTGTATAGCATTAGATAAGTCAGCTACTGCTTTCGCTACCTCATCATCCTTTACGCTTCCGTGATCAAGCTTACTTTGTAACACTTGCTGTAAAAATCTTCTTTGTGTAGAACTTAAGCTACTTGCTTTATGAACTATCAAAGCATAATGAGCAAGTATTGTATCATTATCCATATCAAGTACCCGTCTAAGTGACGGCTTGATACTTAATGTCATTCTTTTTCTTTTATTATTTTGATTCATTGTTTATATCTTTTACTTCAAACTTCAACTTTCTTCTTGAATGCATCATGAAAGGAACAACTCCCTTCTTAGAGTCTATAAGACAAACTCCAGTTTGCATTGCTATCTCTAACCACTTCTGTACGTCCATTCCATCAGGAATAGCATTGATATCACACAATGGTTTCAGTTAGTACGTTGTTTTCTTCTTTCATTTAGTAAAAATAAGAAATAAAATTGACAAATCCTAATTAAAACAAAAAAATCCTCACATTTCTGTGAGGATTCTAACATAATAGATTTAAACAATTTATAGCTTGATGCCTTTAACGTAGTCAACAATAGCCTTAAAGTTTTTAAATATGAATGCACCAAGTAACCCTGCGGCTATATGGCTCCACCCCAATAGTATCCACGCACCTAATGCACCTAAAACTAAGCCTAAGCCATAGAATCCAAGTCCAGTGGTAAATTTAACTATAACACTAACAACACTTTTAATATAATCAATAATTTTATTCATAATGTATTTTTTTTAAAATTTAAATATTAGATAGAAAAATCCCTTGGCCCTGTTGGTATTTCAGAACCTGGAACAGTTTTCTTTACAATTTCAATAGAGCAGTGCTACTCTTGCCCAGGACTGATAACATTTGTTAATTCAAAAGGATCCTACTTGTTCCGTATCCAGTCCAACTCTATTATTATATGTAAATGGTTTCCATCGAGTTACTATCTTTTTAACCTCCTTACACGCCTACGCCCTATAATATTCTTAACTTATTAGCTTTAGGCTGATGTAATTCTAACACCAGATAGTTTATTTATGCAAACATACGATATAAAAGTTCTATTTCCAAATAATAGTATCACTATTTTTTGTTACACACATCCTTTTCTAATTTGCGTAATCTTTCCATCTCATTTCTATAAGCTATACTTGCTCTTCTAGCTACATCAGACATCTTTCTCATGTCTCCAGACGCCTTAGCTTCTTCTAATTGTTCAGAAAAACTTCTCTCAGATTTTTTTTTAAGCATTTTATTTCGTATATTTACATAAAGATACAAAAAATAATTTGTAAAAACAAGATAAAAATGGATTTAGATCAAGAAATTAAAAAATTAAATTACGCACTAAAGAGTTACAAATGTGACTATCATGCTGATTATGAGGAAGATGCGAATACAGGGAGGGTTACTTTCTTTTTATTAGACTCAGGAGAGTTACCAATTATAACACATGAGATACCTTTCGGGCCTGATTTCGAACAGAGTGTAACTAACTTTAAGAAACAAGCTATAAACACATGCAGTCATGCAAAAGCTAAAGTTTAAGAAAAAAAGAGAGATGCGTTATGATCCTGAGAAGTTTCTTAGGATGGAATATAATGGAGTGGAAGTTTTAATAGAACATGATCCTCTATACGATGGACCAAGAAAAAAGCCTACTGAGAAGTAGGCTTTACTTTTATACTTAATTTTCTTCTTGCATAAACCTTATCCGGTTGAGTTATTAAAGAGTTATAATATTGTACTGGATTAATATTATACCTGATAGTAAAGTTCTTCATGTCATGAATATGAATCATAGGACATGGCATTTTTTTATAAGCTGCATCTCTTAATGCTTTTAATAATTCTTCAGGACTCATCAAACTTAAATTTTCTTCTTTCTCCTTTAAAAACATTTTAATTTCTTTTTAGTTCCCTTCGTAATCTCCTCTTCTTTTCCGTGTAACTGTTCCCATAATCCTGGGTCAGCTACATTAACAACTTGTATCCAACCTTCTTTAGTATATACAAATCTGTATCCATTATCATCAGTATGTATCTCACCTAATGCTCCAATACCTTCCGGCTCAGAAGGACATAAGAATGCGTCTATTCTCCGTCCAGTACTACTACCAACTTGGTGGAGTTGAGGAAACTGTCCAGCTTCATCATATATAATATTAGTTGTAGTATTTCCTCCAGTAGTTGTTATTGTAGTCTGAGGGAAATTAGCTGTTGTTATTTCGTCCATCTCTTTAGATTTTATCTAAAGATACTTAAAAAATTTGTAAATCACAAGAATTAAATAAGAAATTTTGGAATTTGGTAGAAATTTTATGAAAAAAAGGATAGTCCATGGAAGAAATATACGGATTATCCACATAATCCACCCAAGTGTCCTCGGAATAAACATAATGTTGGTTGGGGTTGTCATTCCGAAGACTACAAAGGCAGTTGTGCCTAGAACTTTAGAGAAATTTATTCTTTGCATGTGTAAAGATAACTCATTTTTCTCAGAAATTCCGGTAACTTTATAGCTAAAGTATGTTTTCAGTTACGGTAAACCCGTAACTTATCCGAAATTATTCCTAATTATTTCCGAAAACTCTCCGAAAGAATCTATATAATGATCATAGACTAACTTGCCATTCTTGTGAATGATAAAAAGGTTCTTAAACATTACATCAACAGTAGACTTCCTGCCAAATCCTCCCTTCTTAACCCAGATCTCTTCCTTGTCATCCCACTTGAAGTCATGCGCTTCTAATACTTCTCTCATAGTTTTCATAGCTCTAATATACGAAATATTTTTATATATAAGTCAAGTGGATATCTTTTTACATAATTCAATAAATCTTTCTTGACAAAGATTTAGTTTCATTCTATTTACGTCTTTATGAAGCCATTGAATATTATCAATTGTATATCCTTTATTAGAATCTATTCTATCAAGTGATGCAGTTTTAATGCCATATGATGTAAACTCTATCTCTTCTCCAGATAATGCGCATTTATTTTCTTGCGCTTCTAATAAATCTCCAATTTCTTCTATCGTTACTTTAAATTCAATATTCCTGGCTTTAGCTCCATGCTTTAAAGATGTAAAATAAGACTTATGTACTCCTTTATACCCTCCATAGTGCTCCAGTGGCTTAGTACCAATGCATCCACATGACCTTGTTGGCGGTTTATCACCTCTATCTGTTCTTGTTAATTGCTTAACTGATATTTCTTTCTTATTTCCGCAATCACATTTACACAACCATTTATGATTCCTACCTACCTTAATTGTAGGTTTTATTGCTGTCAATATTCCAAACCTTTGTCCAGTTATATCTCTTATTTTCTTTCCTGTTACAGGACTAATTATTCTCTTCATACTGCTAATATACAACATTTTTATGTAAAAGTCAACCCCCCTATTAAAATACACCCCCTTTTTTTTTATTTTTTTTTATTTTTTTTTTTTTTTTGAAAAAAGATTGTCGTACGCTAGATAAACCCAAACTTTAGCCCCACTCTTTTTATATTTTGGGTATAGGGGTATCACTTTGTGACAGCTCACCTAATTTCAAGAACATGTGGTAGAGCCTGTGCGAAATTAACCCAAATTACAGTCATCAGCCCTTTGTGGTTCTACGTAAATGATGTCTAACTCCTATGGTAGTGCAGGTGTTTTTATTTCAACTAAATCAATTGGGTATATTAATAATTAAAACAACTATATTATGAAAACATTCTTTCAAGTAACAGCAATGCTATCACTCACGTTCATAACTATGATGATGAGTATTATTACATTCACAACCATGTTCAATGATACACCAATACGCCCTTGGAGTAATGAGTCATTGTTATGGAACATTAAAGCACAAACATTCTTATTAGCTGTATACTTTGTATGCAAGATTGGAATATATATGTGTAACACTTATGAGTTTAAGGTAAACAAAAAGAGGAGTTATGTAAACTAAGTAGACATATTGGGAGTGTGACAACAGCACTCCCTTTAGCTATTTTTAATAAAACCTAAACTTCACATATACTCTTATTATACATTGGTAGTTAATAATAACTATCACAACTAAATCTCGTAAACTCGTGAAAAATCTTTATTACATCAATGGAAATGCCATATTGGCTAGTTCATTACAGGAAGCTTTAAGTATCAGTCAATTGAAAACAGGAGTTGCAATTGCGTCTTAATAAATAAGCATGATGAAATACTCATGCTTAAAAAACCCAAACTTTACAGATAACTCTTTTTATATATTGGTAGTTAGTATTAACTATTAGGCTTCATGGAGTGCCTTTATTAAAACTCTTATAAAATCATTTGAAATCATGAGCAAGAATGTTCTTTCAAATCAGCCAATTGTAAAGGCTCACCCTGTAACAGGTGCAATTGTTACTTATTTTGATAACAGTAAAGGCGAAACTTTCGGTAAAATCCGAGTTGACCAACGTGCACCTGTTATCAATAATGGATTTATGTCATTTGCCAATCGTAGTGCTTTCATCACGTTAGATGAGAAAACTGCAAAGGAAATGGAAACAATCCTTGCAGAGGACAAACCTTATCCAATTGAGGGTAAAGTTGTTGTTACTGAAAGTTTAACACCATTCTATGAGGGTCAAGAGCCTAAAAGAAAAGGTGCAGACGGAGAGGTAATCACTCATTTAGGTGCACCTGTTTATCGTGACACTAACTATGTCTTTGACCTTGAGGCTAAAGATACTTTGTTAGCAGGCGATAGAGATGGCGTGGCAACACCTGTTGCCCAAGAGGCATCCTCTGCAACCCCTGAATAATAGTAAGGGTTAAAAGCATTGACCACTCTCATTAATTTGAGAGTGGTTTTATTATTGCGTGAAAAAAGGTTTGCAACAAGTTGCAGTATTTAATTTAATCAATGTAAAAACATTGATTAATATAACCTAAACTTTACATCCTCTCTTTTTATGCACGGCGGAGTTGCAATACGAACTTTCCCGCAAAATTTAAATACGAACTAAATGAAAGATATATCATATAGAGGAGAAGATTACAAGATTGTTGACAATCCCTTAGGTAGAGTTAGCTGTGATTCTTGTGTATTTTATAAGACACATTCTAACTTCGGAGGATATAATCCATCTTGCCAAGTAAGACTAGACATGGACTATTACAAAAGCCTTGGTTATAAGACTCACGAGCAGAGTAAAATGTTTTCAGAGTGTGTTGGTGTTAGAGTGTTTAGAAGCAATAAAAAGTTTAAGAGAAGAGTGTTGAGTTGCGTGGGATAACTCATAAACCCCTCTTTTCACCACCTAATTCAAATACGAACATTAACTAACCTTATTAAATTATAGCTAAAATGAACAAAGCACCTTGGACAAAAGAACAAGTTGATGAATTAAATAAACTTCAAGCTGATGATAGGTTTCATGGATATACTTGCCCAAATAATCACAAAGAAAGAAGATTATTAGTAGCAACTAAAGATGGTTGGATATGTAATCATTGTAATTATAAACAAGATTGGTCACATTAAATAATAGATAAATGAAAAAACACCAGCATGAGTAGAACATATAAAAAGCCATACACTAAATCTAAAGCATTTGATAAGACTTGTAGGTGTAATGGTGGATGTCCTTATTGTAGAGACAATAGAAAATACTCTACAAATAAAAGAAAAGAAAAAACTAATGATGAACTAAATGACAACAACAGAATTTAAATAAAATGTAATATTATGAATAAATATAAATTCAAAGCAATAATTGATGGAAAAGAATTTTTTCCTAAAGGATTTTATTACCAAGGTAAATTTATAATACTTGTTGGTTGTGAAAAAGCAAACCATACAATTAGAAGAAAGGAAAAAATCAATGATGTTGAAATCATAGTAACTGAAATTATATAAAATATGGAATACTTTTATGCTTTCATGATAATAATAATAATAATGATTATCATTGGAATATTTCTTAGTAAAATATATAAAGAATAAGTTGGAAAGAAATAAAATGTAAACATTATAATTAAACTCTTTGATTAAAGATAAACGATAAGTAAATGAATTGCGACAGCACGCCCTGTTATAACTGAAATAACTTATAATGTGACGACTTATAAACCATTATCAGGTGGTTGTGTTTATTGTAAATATGTTGTAAACATTAAAACTCCACAATACTTGGGTGAAGGAGTACCGAGACAACATCCCACTGAAATTTGGGCAAAGAGTTTTTAATTTAATAATAAACAATTATGGTAGAATTAGTATATAATGGTAATGTCATTGGAGTATATACTTCAGAAACACAAGCAACAAAAATTGCACATTCAAGAGGATATGGAACATTTAGTATATTTCCTTTAGGAACTTTAATAGAATCAGATTATGAATAATATGAAAGAGGGTGCTAAACTAATTAATAAAAACAACCAACAGTATTTAACTGTTGCTTACTAATAGCTAAATCATAATGAAACTTAAAATTGTAACTCTTAATGTAGTGGTGTCGAGCACCGTAACTCGTGAATATGTTGTCTACGTGCAGTAATGTACGTGTGTGTATAAGTGTGAAAGCATTTACAATGACAATCTTTTAGGGCCATCACTCAACCCTAAGTTTTTTAATTAAAAACAAATACGAATTATGAAAGGAATTTTTATTACCTTAGTATTATTTGTGTTGATTCTTATGGTAGCAGAATGGAGAATATCAAGAAAAGAAAACAAAATAATATCAAAGAAAAGAAAAAAACGTGAGTTAGCAACTTACGAACAAAGAGTCATGTGGTTCTTGAAGAACTATTATGAAACAGGAATGGAGTATGATTTATTACTCATATCTATGGAGGGTGCTGACCTAGATAATTTTGAATGGTATGATGATATTATACACATACCAAAGTATAAAGACGAATTAGATGAATGATGAGTACTTTGAAGAACAATCTCAAGAAGGTCATAAGATTGCTCATTTACATATGCAAGCTTCCATGGAGTCCATCGCGGATATGGTTCAGAGTAGCGCTAAATTCAGGCCGGGTGACAAGGTCTGCATCAAAAAATCAGAATTCAAAGACCTCTCATTAAGCACACAAGAGGAAATGAATTTTATATACACTATCAAAGGAGCTACTTGGAAAGGCTTTGGAATAATGTATACGGTAGAATATAATGGTGAAGAATTGAGAACTCTAATACATGAGGAATCATTACATTTAGCACCAATACATGAAAGAAGAAAATTAGATTTATAACAAAAACCTTAAACCAATGGCAAGATTAGAACAATATTTAGTAGAAACACCGGCAGGTGAACAATTTAAAGTATTTGCAGCAAACACATATGATGCAGGTAAACAAGTGCTAGCTAAGATAGCATTTAGAAATTCACTTGTAGTTAGCAACACTTTAGTGTCACGTCCTGAAATGATGCAGGTCGAGATATAAACTTCTAGCAAGGAGTTCGAGTAGCATGAAGATGTGAGGATATATGACCGATCCATTCACCTCTGTTGTCACAAATCATCGTGAACCATATAGAACCGGGCGTTACGGCTCCTTGAAGTTAAACCAAAAGCTCAAAATAATATACAATATGGATAAAGTAATTGATTAACGTACATATTTTTGTTTTGAGCTTATTTAAAAACTAGAACAAATGAAAACAAAATTTATAAAAGGAACTAATAAAAAGTATTCTATTAGAGAAGATGGTGTGGTATTTTCTAATTATTATTTTAATAACAATGGAGACAAAGTAAAAAGAAAATACCCTCTTAAAAGCAGAAAAGATAAAGATAGAATTGTTGTTCAAATTAATTATGGTAAAGAAAAAGGATCTAAATGTACAAAAGCTCTAGTTAAAAAATACTTTGGTTTTTTCCATTGTAAAAAATGCAATAAAAAAACTAAAGATAATGATAATAATATTCAATACTTTTTTTGTAGCAAATGCACTAAAGAAAAAAGAAGATTAAATTCAGCTAAATTTAAACGTAACAATCCTGAAAAAATTAAATTAAGTAGAAATAAATACAGGAAGGATCTTAAAGATGGTTATATTTCAACAGTATTAAGATGTACTACTCAAGATTTAACTCCTGAGATAATAGATGCTAAAAAAAACCATTTAAAATTACATAGAGAACTTAAAAAACAAAAAATAAAATGATACCAATTAAAAAACAAATGACCGTTATGAATAGACTTGCTACCGGCTTAGGTCAGGATGTATTAGACTTAAGAGCCGGCAAATTAGATGAGAAAAAAGCAACTGTAATATCAAGGTTATCTGGTAAAGCAATTAAAGCTGTTGTTGAAGGAGTAGTGCTTGCTAATCATCAAGAAATTCAAAAACAAAAAATAGAGGTAAGCAGAAAGAATGCTGAATCTAAAATAGAGCACATTAAAATTCAAAAAGCTAAGCTTAAAAGAGTAGGAATAAGAATAGATGTGTAATGAATGCCCTAGAGAAAGCACAGTTAAGGATACAGCCTGAAGACAGGATACCTACGTATCCAGAAAGAGGAGAATGGTATCACCTATCGTGGGCATCTCCTAAGTTTAAAAGAATGAGAGTAGAACTATTATCTATCCGTGGTGACAAGGTAGTAGTTAGAACAACAAAAGGTAAGATCTTAGTAACAAATACAAAGGATCTTAGAAACCAAGAACACATAGCAGTTGAAAATGCTAAAAAAAGAATTAGAAACAATAACAAAAGAAGACAATTAAATATTTAATCATGGAGAACACCTATTTCTACTGTTCCGATAATGAATGACATAAGAGCAGGCATTCTATTTAGAAGAGCAGCAGAGATATTATCAACAACAAATAAAAATGCGTTAGTGAAATTAATCACAAGATAAATGAAATATGCCGTAGGAGACTATATAGAAACAAAGTATTTCTGGCCTGGCTCCCACGGCAAAAGTGAATATAAACGTGGGCAAGTCACAAAAATAACAAAAGACCATTATCATATTGATTTCTCTGATGGATACAATCCAAAGAGATTAGGTATAAAAATGGTTGAGAGATTATCAAGGAAATTTGATCCAGGATCAGGATCACCAAGAAAATTTAAATTTCTAACCTAGCTTCACTATGCGTCTTATGAGAACAGCTTGTTGTGCTTGCACTTAAAAGCTAGGAAGTTCTAAGCTTGTAAATGAAGATCCATGACACACGTCAATAAAGATTTGAATCTAATGAGATGGGTACATTAGAACAAGCAAGTATAATTATTTACGTCACTATCACACAGCTTTTCAGTTCTTGAACAAAGAAAGCCCTGGTTGGAAGGAAACCTAGGGCCCTTGAGATAGCCACTTATAGAGCATTAATGTTACAGTGGGTTCGCGCTAACCTTACCGCAGATAGGTACTTAGTTTGGTTCATAGTGACGTAAATATTATAAACTACTGCGTCTCCTGCCCTTGGCAGTTACACTATTGTTAAGTGGGATAATGTTGGCGTAGGAATTAACTTCACCGCAACGTGGTGAAAAAGGAAAGGCCGCTATGTTAGCAATATTATAGTTTGTATAGAAGTAATTGATCAGATGAAAATACAAAGGAAGTTTATTGTGAGAAGCCGATCACGCTGAGCTGATAACTCAGAGATTGCAGGTTCGACTCCTGTCGTTGCTACTAATTTTATATACATAAACATGAATAATAAATTTAAAATAGGAGATCATGTTAAATTAGACTATTAATTAGATTCAGTTATTAACTATATATCTAGAGATCATTTACTTCTTATAACTAAGATTAACTATGAAGAAGAAACATGTGAAATGATATTAGTTAATGGAACAATTACAGTTAATTCAAAGAAACTAAAAATCAAACATAAATTCGGAACAACAGATATAAAGTTATTAAAGAAAGTAGATATTTACGAGAGAAGAAAACTAAAAATTTAAAACCAATAAAACTATGGTAAAACATGAATACAATGTAATCACTGGATCAAGTTATACTTGTGATGTGATTGGGAGAAAACAATTGATAATCAAAGGCTTTAAGACAGAAAAGAAGCCTAAAAAAACAAAAATATGGGAAAAAGCAAAAGTGATGTAGTGATACAGAGACACTTTCAACAGAAATATAATGTTGATAGAGATCATTCTGTATTGTTATTTAAAAAGAAGAAGAAGTTACAATATCTTATTAATTCTGTTTCTGATGAAGCAGGAGTAGATATTACTTTGACAAATAGACAAAGAGAATTAGTTTATTTAAGAGCAGTTTATTTTAGACTTGCAATTGAACTAACTAAATACTCATACTCATCAATTGCTTATCTTGTTAATAGAGATCATGCAACAGTTACACACGCAATGACAAATGTTTGGGAAGAAATAGAAGCTTATAGACCTGACATATATGATATATATGAAAAGTTAGTGACAGATATGGATGACCAACAATTCGCTGAGTTGAAGGTACTTAGAGTATCAAGGAAGATGAGAGAAATAGAAAAAACTCTTGATAATGTAAAGAGAGAATTAAATAAAGATTATTTCTCACTTCAACAAAAGTTAGTTAATGTCAAAAAAGTTGCATACAATGAGGAATTAGATTAAGTTACAATGTATCATCAAAGAATGATACATTGAGTCACCATGATTCTAGATGTGGTTAGGTTGGTTCGATTCCAACATGGTGACCTAAGCAGATGTTTTCTGTTGATTTAGTTGGTTGGTTGATGAGGCGGAGTTTTATTTAGACTTGCTCCGTCTCATTTTTTTAAAGAAATTAAGTCAGCCGGGAAGACTATAAAAATCACCTCCTGATGAGGCCCGGACGAAATTTGCACGTTAATAAAGCCAGTGAAGTACAGTAGCTGGCTTTTTTTAAAAAACAAAATTATGAATATAAAAGGAATGCTTATTTACTTTGGACTTGTAGTTATAGGTGGTATAATAGTATATTTATATGAAAAGTATGGTCCAGATGATGATAATAATGAGCCAACTCCTCCTGGATTTAGATGGGGAGATTAATCTTGACTATAACCCTTAGTAGAGAGGCCATAACGCTAGGTGTCATTACTTGGAGACGCGAGTTCGAATCCTCGCAGGATAGGTAGTCAGTAAAAAAAATAACATGAAAACAATTTATATGAACCATACTCTTAATTGGCTCCATCAAAAAGGAATCAATATAGAGGTAGATGATAATGTAGAAGTCACTCAGAATGACACATACATAGTAATAGAAGAAGTTAAATCAATAAAAGAAGAAAACTAATGACAGCAATGGAATACGCGTACAAGTTATTACCATTATTAATAATTCTTTTGGCTTATAAATGGCCTAGGATAACATTAATATTGGTATGTATGTTACTCAAGTGGTGGGTAGCAGCTATTGGAGTCTTGATTGTGTCTATCTTAGCTTTAGTTAAGATAAACGTGAAAAAGATGACAAGAGAGGAATATGAAGAGTATATAGCAGAAAAAGAACAAGAAGATGACGATTCTTAAGAAGAAGGCATTTCATGTTACCATAGACTCGAGGCTTATGAAAGCCCATGAACAGATAAGAAATACTATTAGTTGGACATCATCTAATGGTACTCAAAAGCTTTATAAAGAATTAGATGTTAATCATCTAAAGAATATAATAGCTAAGATTGAGCGTGGTGAGCTAGAAGATAGATTACACCAATTATTCGACTTAAAAAATGAAATAGATTACAGAAACTTAGAAAATGAGTAAAACAGAAGAAACAGAAGACACACAAGCATTTAAGGATTTTCAAAAATCTTTAAGTGTAAAAGAATTTGAAACAGTTTTTCGTATATGTAAAGAAAGATACGATAAATTAAGTGAGATTTTAGAAGTCAGGGAAAAATTTATGAACAAAATACTTGAACAAGTTGAAATGACTAAAGAACAAGTAGAAAATATCCCTGATGAAAAGAAAAAAGACGCATTAAAAGGCGTTAGCAAACTAATGCATGCATTAGGTAGAAAAGGAGATAGAAAAATGTTTAAAGACTTGCATTCAGATGTAATGGAAGCAAGACATTTAACTGAATTCTTAAACAGGTTTAGTCCAGATAGTGATTCATTCGATGAATTAGATTTTTCATTCCTAAAAGACATAGCAAATGAAGTATAAATTATTAGTAACATCAGCATTATTTTTTACCGTAAGTGGATATTTTTTAGGAACATTATTTAATAATGAGCCTAACACTTCAATAGCAGTTGTTATACTTTCTTTTTTAAATATAGTTTTTATAACTTTTATGTTGGTAGCATTCAAAATGCTTAAAAATCAACGTAGTGAAGGATTAAAAGATGGATATAAAGAAGGTATTGATGACATTATGGCTGGAGTACATGAAGAATACGGTGAAGAAGGTACTGATAAAGTTGCAAAAGCATCCAGAAAAATCCTTCAAATAGACGGAAAAGTTACAAATAGAGGAAATAAGGTGCATGTTCACATGCATCAGTAAAGTAGTTATTCCCTTGGATGGCCGGTTATTAGTAGCACTCGATGTGTCACAAACTATGGTGCTAGCGTTAGCTGTTAACAAGGACAATTGTGACCCAAGGGAAACTTAACAAAAACTAAATCAAAAGATGATGTATTTTAACTTATTGCCATAAGGCAAGTTAATTACACCTGATAAAGGAGTAGAATTATTAAATTCGGGAGAGGCATTAGAGTCTCTCCCATTAATCTAAAACAAAAACAATAAGAATATGTTTGGACTATTTAAAAAAGGAAACAACAACGGTAAAGGTTCGCAAAAACCCGTATCACCAGAGGGTGAACAAATAAGCAAACCAATTTCAGGAACTGTACAAGGTAAGTTGAGACATGCTCTTGAACTTATGGCATACGTGCTTGAGAACAACTTGAATAAGAATCAGCATATTCTCACATTTGTGGCAACAGCTGATCCAAATGCTCAAGAAGGAGAATCAGGTATAGAAAGCATGGATTGTGCTTTCGTAAGAGCTAGTGATGAATCAATTGGTGAGATACTTATGCAAGTAGGTATGCGCGATGACACATTTGCTAAAGCTATGATTGCTGTTGCGCAAGCAATACAATTCCATAAACCTCATCTAAAAGATTACGCTGACGATTTAATGGATAAAGTTAGAGAAGGACAGCGTAATGGAGAAATACCTAAAACTTCTAACTTCAAAGGTAGCAATGTAAAAGGTAAAAGAATAGGCCTTAACATTGAAGAGTTTGGAAAGAATATGAAAGGTATTAACATTGATGATCTATCTAAAGCATCTGATGAAGAAATTGATGACCTGATAGATGGTCTGATAAATAGCGCAAGAGATGAAGAAGACGAGGATTAGTACTGAAGAGAGTAATAGGATAAAATCCGAAATACAATCTCTTGCAGTTCAAATTTCTCAGTCTAATCAACACTTGTGTTTGGAATGGAGTACAGGCGTAGGCAAGTCTCTTGCATCCATAAGGATAATAGAGGACATTTTAAGTACGCGTAGAAATTCACATGGTCTATTAATATGCAAAGAGTCAACCCATTTGAAAAATTGGGAAGATGAGTTTGTGAAGCATAAGAAAAAAACAGTTATGAAAAAGGTTTCTATGTTCCTTTACGCTTCTTTACATAAGCACCAGCATCACTCGACGCATCCAGATTTCATTATACTGGACGAATGCCACGCATTAACGGATAAAAGAGTATCACTTTTGAAAAGCCTAATTGGCCCTGCAACAAAGGTGATACTTTTATCTGCTACTATTCCGATGGACAAGAAGGACCTAATAAAGGGTCTCTTAGGAAATGTGTATAACTATAAAATACCATTATTGAAAGCAATTGACTTAGGTTTGTTGCCAACACCCGAACTTGTAGTTCACAAAATGGGTTTAACACCTACGGGTAATCATGAGTTTCAATTCAAAAAAGCTGGTAAAGGAAAGAAAACTGTCACTTGTAAGTATAGTGATATGTGGACTGTTCAGAAATCATTACCAAAAGGTACTGGTTTACTTGTTAAATGTAATGAAATTCAGTATTATGAGTTAATCACTAAGCAAATGAGTTATTATCAAGATCAATCTCAGACTAATAATTCTTATCAAATACGTCAAGCATGTCGAAATAAATTCTTAAATTTGGGATCCCAAAGAAAAAAGTTTATTTCTAAAGTAAAAACAGATAAAGCAGCCAGCATTGTTAAGCAATTTAGAGGCTCTCAGAAGAGGTTTATTTGTTTTACTGGTACAATAGAACAATCAGTAAAGTTAGGCTCCAAAAGTGCTGTTAATTCCAAGAATACAAGGGAAGATAACCAGAACTTAATAGACTGTTTTAATGATGGTTCTTGTAGTGAGTTGTTTGCTGTTAAAATGCTTCGCGAAGGAATAAACTTATCTAATATAGAGAAAGGAATAATTGTTCAATTGGACAGTACCGTTGGGTCATTCTTTCAAATGTTTGGTAGGTGTTTAAGACATGAATTTCCAGAGATGCATCTAATTGTGGTGAAAGACACGCAAGACGAGGTGTACTTTGATAATGCAATGCAAGATTTTGATAATAAATACGTAACATATGCTTAGATGGTGTCAAAACAAGAGAAAACAAGTAATAGGTTCGATAATATTGAACTCGAGTGGGCAATAAGCTTAATGGAAAAGGAATTTGAGAGAGAATATAGGAATACACCAGACAAAATGGCGAAGTTAATAGCTGAAAACTTTGATGTAATCTGTACTCATTCTCAAATATCTGCTTTCTTTGGCTTGATTGAGAATTATGAATTAGAAACAAATAAAATAGAGATTTATGGCAATAGCTAATGGATGAAATTAAAATACCAATGACATTACTGAAAGATGTAGGTTTAACAATCAATGAGTATCTTATACTATACAACCTAGCAAATAATTACTGTATCTCCGAGGAGTTCAGCTATACGCTAGAACAATTGTTAGAATTAGAGAAAAAGGGTTTTATTAAACTTACATCTGAAGGTGTGTTTATTAGAGACAAGGCTGAAATATTCTTCTCTGTTAAAAAAGAGAAATTTGAAGATTGGCTCGACGCTTATCCAACTAACGTTAAAAAGAAGTTTGGAGGCTCAAGAGCATTAAGTCCAGCAGATCCTGATACCATATTAGGTAAAAGATTGAGGGCTAAATGGAATAAGATCTTCAAAAAGAATATTGAAGAAGAAGAGAAAGCTATTAAAGTACTTCAGCTACAAGTTAAACAGATGGAAAAAGCTGGTGACTTAGAATATATGGTTGAAGCAACAAGATGGCTTAATGAAGGTTATCACGAGAAGTACGCGTACTTACTTGATGAAGAATATACAAGAGGTAGTCGTTATGAGGATGAAGACTATTTATAAATGAAGGAGATATATGTTAGAGAAAAAAGGTGAAAATAAAGTAAAAGGCAGAGTTGCTGAACTTAGGAAAATTAAACAAGAGAAGGAGCAAGGCAAAATATTTTGTATTCCTTTTGAAAATTATCCTAAACTTGCAAGTTCTGTGCCTGGTATTGTTCCAGGAATGATTACAATGATTACAGCTGGTTCTGGCGTGGGTAAAACCCAAGTAGCCAAAGCATTAGCTGTGAGAGAGCCATTAGAATACGCTATAAAGCATGGCATTAAGTTAAAGATATTCTATTTTGCTTTAGAGGAATCTAAGCAAGAATTTATTGATTCAATGATATGTAATTTCATATCATCCAAGTGTAAGATTAGAGTTGATTTATTAACTCTTCAAGGATTCAGACAGCAATCATTAGATGATGCTACTATGGATTTGATAGAATTACACATGGATGAGGTAGAGAAACTACTTGACTCAGTTGAGATAATAGACTCAGTTTATAATCCAACAGGAATCTACAAGTATTGTAGAGATTACGCAGACAAAAATGGACAACATGTATATGAGGATAGGGAATTTATTAAGAAGCATAAAGATGGTAGCACTAGCACTGAAACAGTGAAAGTATATTCTCATTATGTTCCTAATGATCCTAACCAAGTAAATATAATTGTAGTTGATCATATGAGTTTATTAACTCCGGAAAAGAATAAAGAAACCGGTAGTACAATGACTCAACACCAGACCATGGCAAAATGGAGTACTGATTATGCTCTAAAGCAGATCACCAAGCACTGGAACTGGGCTGTTGTAAATGTTATACAACAAGAACAATCAGGAGAGAGAGAACAATTCACTAATAAAGGTGAAAGTATTCAGAAGAAAACTGAACCCTCACTGGCAGGATTTGCAAATAACAAAGAGATACAGCGAGATGCTAAAGTAATAATAGGTGTTTATTCACCTGATAGATATGGATTTGATGATTATCATGGATATGATATACGGAGATTTAGAGATACCTTCAGAGCAGTAGTTATTCTGAAGAATAGATTTGGGCCCCCTAACAAATATCATCACTTTCTATTTGATGGTGCAACAAACAGATTTGTTGAATTACCTGCTCCTAATGAGACTCAAGCTTTAATTAAGTTTGAATCAACGGCAGATAATTTACTTGGAAGAACTGGAGCACCTAAACCTAAAAAGAATTTTGGAATATGAGTTTATTAGATGATAAAAGAAAACCAGAAGGTTATGGTAATCCTGAAATGTTCACTATATCTGATGATCTAGATGAAATGAGAGTAAGAAGAGATTCTGTCATATGTTATAGATGTCGTTATGATGACAAGAAAAATGAATATGTAATCACTCTTTGCCTCGATAGTGGAAAAGAGTGGGGATGTACTACTGATAAAGAGGCTACTGCTAAAAGGTTTATGGAAAAATTAGATAAATTGTTTAATGTAAAAATAATATGAGTGAAAAAAGTTATGTAGGCATGGCTTACAGAGTATGCCCAATCACAGGAGAAGAGTGGGAAACTGGTGAAATCCTTATGGATAGAACCATGAAAGATACTTTTGAAAAGAAAACTATAATTGGTTATGGTTTTGCTCCATCAGTTCAGGAACAAATAGATAAAGGCTACATTGCTCTTGTTGAAATTGATTCTGAAAAATCTAATACGCCTGGTTTCTCTTTAAAAAGAGGTGGTGCCAAAATGGGTGTAAGTGACGCTTACAAAACTGGAAGAGTAGCTTATATGAAAGATGTGGTAGCAAAAGATATGTTGAATATTCCAATTGGAACTGAAATGGGATATATTGACATAGAAACTTTTAATTATTTAGAGAAATTAAAACAAGAGGTTGAAGATGATAGAACTGAAGAAAAAAGAGAAGAAGGAAGTTGAAGAACCATTAATAGTATGGGTTTGTGAAGACTGCGGATCTGACGATGTTGAAGAAAAAATGTGGGTTAATTCAAACACACAAGATATAACAGGTAGTTGTGGTGATGATGAAGATAGTTATTGCAATGATTGCCAAGCACACACCGGATTGATCCCAGAAGATGAATTTATAGAAAACGAAGAAGATTAATATGTTGGTAAAAAAAGAAGCCAAACACTATGAGCTTTATAAGAAAGATAGTAAAGGCAAGATAAGATACCTAATAATAGACACTGAGGACAATAAAGTTACTCAAAAAAGTGGAATTGTAGGAGGAGCAGAAGTACAGAATGACAGTTATTGTGAAGGCAAGAATATTGGTAGAGCAAATGAAACATCACCTGTACAGCAAGCTAGGCTTGTTGCTAAAGCTAAGTACGATAAGAAGCTTAAAGAAGGCTACTTTAAAACTAAAGCTGAAGCAGAAAATAATGAAGTGATACTCCCTATGCTTGCAAAAGTGTACGGAAAAGAAAGTAATAAAATAGAATGGGTAGAAGGTAATGTTTACGTTCAGCCTAAATATGACGGAATGAGATGTCTTGCAATCATGAAAAATGGTGAGATAACTTTTATGTCTAGATCTGGAAATGAAATAATAACTATGGATCACATTAAGGCAGAATTAATGCCATTGTATACAGAAGGAGTTATTTTAGATGGTGAGCTATATGCTCATGGTTTAAGTTTTCAAGAGAACATGCGTTTATGCAAAAAATATAGAAAAGGTCAAACAGAACAAGTTAAATACGTAACGTACGATACTGTTCAAGATTTACCATTTGCATTAAGGTTTGATACTCTTACAGAGCTTGGATTAGACTCATTAACTCATACTCAAATATCTCCAACGTTTTTGGTTGACGATGAGGAAGAAGTAATGAGACATCATTCAGAATTCTTAGACTTAGGATTCGAGGGAACAATGGTTAGAGTTAATACGGAAGAAGGATATAAATGTAATGGCAGAAGCAGTAACTTGCTTAAGCTTAAAGAATTCTTTGACTTAGCATTACCTTTAATGGGAGTTGAACCTTCAGAGAAAGTACCAGGGCATGGTAAACCATATTTCTATTGGCCGGGAGCAACAGGACACATACTTGGTAATGATATCATGGGTTGTGGACTAGCTTTAGACCATAGAATGAGAGAAGATATTTTAAAGAATCAAGATAAATACATAGGTAAAACTTGTGAGCTTAGATTCTTTGAATACTCTGACACAGGTGTCCCTAGGTTCCCTGTAATGCATGGATTTAGATTAGATAAATAAGTAAACAAATAAAAATGAATTATAAAATAATAACAGAAAGAGAAGTAATCACAAAAGAGGTTACAGAGATAGAAGTAAGTTTATTGGGCTACATTGGTCACAAATTACTTGAAGAAAGAAAGAAAGCTGATATTAACATAGAGCAACTGATAAGAAGATTAGCTAACAATGGTGTTAACATTTCTTCCACAACAGTTTCTAGAATTGAAAAAGGCATTTGTTCTTTAAAGGTAGAAGATTTAGCTCAATTATGTAAGTTCTACGGAATTAGCATAGTTGATACTTTGCCTACTGAGAATGTAGTTACTGTTGCTGAGTAATGAAAGAAGAATATAAATATATAACTTTTCCTAACGGAGATTATGTTCAAATAAAATTTGACATAGAAGGCGTTGTCTATGATAGATTTAATAAAGATGATGAATGGCAAGAATCTTATGGATACGATCTGTATGATGAAATTCCAAACATTGTTAACTTTAATAATAAAGCAAAGTAAATGGCAGGAGACAGATATAATACAGGTAAGCTTAAATGGAGCTTAGTTTCATGGAGGGCTTTAGAGCCAATGGTGCGTGTGTTAATGTTTGGTGCCGAAAAATATGACGATCATAATTGGAAAGGAGGGCTCAAGTATACAGAGGTATGTGAGAGCCTTCAAAGGCATATGAATTCATTCATAGACGGCGAAGATAATGACCAAGAAAGTAAGCTTTCACATGTTGGTCATATATTATGTAATGCAATGTTTCTATCTTATATGTTCCTTTTCCGGAAGGATATGGATGATAGGTACATTGATAAAAATTTAACAAATGACAAAAAAGAAAAATGATTCTAGTTTTGCAAAAGGTCTTATGGTCTTTGCAGTAGTAAGCTCTTTATTAGTAGCAATACTTATATTTGGAAGTTTATTTGGTTTCATGTTATATAAAATATTTAGTTAATGGAGAAATGGACAAGTAATGATTTTAGAGATTGGATTGATGGGTTAAAAACACCTCAAACATTAACTGATAGCTTAAGACAAGAAATAGCAGATGAATTTGAAGCTATTCAAGATCACCCAGAACATATATTAGCAATTGATTTTGATCTAACTATATGTATGAGTGAATATCCTGCTTTAGGACCAATGCGTAAAGATGCTGCTAAAATTATTAGAGCTTTACACGCAGAAGGATTTGGAATTGTAATTAACACTTGTAGAGAAGGTCATGCTTTATCTGATGCTATGCATTGGCTAAGAGATAATGGAATTCCTTATCATTATGTTAATTGTAATTTTCCTCATTTAATTAAGAAGTATAAAGCTGATTGTCGTAAGATTTCAGCAGACATGTATATTGATGACAAAGGTGTAGATCCACTTCCGGAATGGCAAGAAATCTATGACAAAATACATGAAAAATTCAGGTAAAAGTCATCACAAAAAAAGGACTATAAATTAGGATAATACATTTAAAATGAGTATATTGCAGAAGAAAAAGATAGATATTCCAGAGCCAAAAGATTATGATTTTTCCAACACAGATAACGATATAGAATCGTGTGGATTAGAACATATAACTTTTGGACAAAGGAATAAAAGTCTGTTTAATGACTTTATTGTAGACGCAAGTAAGCAGAATGTAGTTGCATTATTATGTGATAGAATGGAAAGAAGCTTCTCTAAGAGAGAGTTGGCATTTCTATTAGCAAAAAATACACTGATGGAACACATGAAGCAAGAACAAGCTAAAGCAAAAGGGTCTAAGGAGCCAGACACAAAGGCTGCTCCTTGAGTGAAAATAATTAGTAACAAACAAAAAGAAGAAAGTAAATGATTTTACCAATGAAGAGGAGGTTCAGTACGAAGAAGGATCCAAACCGTATGTTAATATTTGGAGCACCTAAGACGGGCAAGACAACAGTCTTAGCTCATTTAGAGAATTGCTTAATAGTAGATATGGAAGAGGGGTCTGACTATGTTGATGCCATGGTAGTTAAGATTAACAACTTAACTCAATTCAAAGACTTAATGAAGTCTTTAGATGACGCATTAAAAGCTAATGATGGAAAAGTTCCATACAAGTTTATTGCGTTAGACACATTAACTGCATTAGAAGAGATGTCTTTGCCTTTAGCAAAGCAACTTTATATGCAAACACCTATGGGAGCTAATTTCCAGGGTAACGATGTAAGAACACTAGCAAATGGTGCTGGTTACTTATATACAAGAGCAGCATTCTTTAAAATGGTTAAGCCATTTGAAAAGTATTGTGACACTCTGATAATGGTTGGACACGTTAAAGAAAAAGATGTAACTAAAGAAGGAGACACCTTCACGGAGAAATCTATAAACTTAACAGGAAAGACAAAGGATATATTATGTGCTTGGGCAGATTCAATTGGATTAATTTATAGAGAAGAGAACAAAACTATTATAGATTTTGCTCCATCTGATAAGTTAATTGTTGGATCACGTCAAAAACACTTAATAGGTCAAAAAGTAGTATTAGCAGAAAGTGATGAGAATCACAATTTAACAATAGATTGGGATAAAGTCTTTATAGATAAATAAAAAATAGAATAAACAAATGAATATAGTATTCGGAACTAAGAAATTAGGAAAAGTAGATGGAGCTTATGAAAGCTTCCAAAAGTACACAGATAGAGCAGTAGTGACTCTTGAAGGTGACAGAGGTAAAGGTAGAACCAGAAGAATCCTTTTCAATAGAACTGCAATGGAGCAGATGAATCTTGAGAAAGGTAGCGTACAAGAAATTGTATTCGGAACTATTGATGCTGATGAAAATGGCAATAGAGCTATTTTAATTGCTAACGCTAACAACTTAGCAAACATTGAAGATTTGACAACTTACAAGACGTCAAAGAATCCAGTATCTTTTGATAACACAAAAGAGAAAGGTAAAGCTATATCTTCAGCCGCCTTGACTAAAGAAATGATTTCATTTCTTGATTTAGATGAGGACACAGAAGTTGAATATGCTTTACAACCATTTGATGTTGATGGAGGTTTACCTTCTGATACATTTAAATTTGTTCCAGTTGATGTTCCAGTTAAAGAAACTGTTACTGATACTGTTGCAGACGTAGCAGAAGTAGTAGAAGAAACTGAAAATGAAGTTGATATGTCATTTTTGAGAAGAACTGAATCTGAACCAGTTGTAGAGTAATTGTTCAGAAGTAAATAATAAATAATAATAAAAGAATTTTATGAGTAATTTCGGAAAAGGACAAGAAATTAGTGAAGGTGGAGCTAGAAAGCTTTTTACTGGAGTTGAGAATTTCAAAGTAGTAGCTGTTAACCCTTCGAAAGCAGAGTTAGAAGTTATTTATGGGCGTGAGTTAAATTATGACCCTGAGTACACAGGCACTACAACAGTGTCTGATGGAGATGGAGAGAGAGAAGTTAATCAAATAAGATTAGATTTTTATCTAACAAATGAAGATGTTAATAATCCTATTAACACTAAAGCTTCATTTTATGTTGCTGATACGCATCACAAGTCACAAACTGGTAAAGTTAAAGTAATCAATGATTACGGACGCACCACTTGGTTGACCAAAGAGGATGTTGCCTCTGGCGATGCTCCAGCTAATATGCAATGGTATTCAATGCAAGGAGTTAAAGTTGCGAAAAGAGGAGAGGAAGAAGTAATTGACTTTTTAGTTAATTTACTAAACTTACCTTTCGATTTGAGTAAAGTTGATGACAAGTCTGATGCTTATGCTAAAATTAGCAAAGAGGAATGGAAAGCTATTTTCTCAGGAGATGTTAAAATCTTCCGTGATGTTATAGCTTCTACCAATAATAAAATTGGTGTTGTGCTTGGTGTTAAAACCAAAGCAGATGGTGGACAAATGCAAACCATCTTTAGCAGAAAAACTTTACGTCAGTATAGCTTACACAGTAAGAAAGCTGACAAGTTTAAATGGGTATTGAAAGATATCAATGATGCTAAAGCTAATGGTGCATTTGGTAACGTTGAGTTTGGTCCAGATGACTTAACTCTTCGTGAGTACACTATTACTCCAACACAATTATCATTAGATAACGCTCCAGGAGCAGACGATGCTTTTTCAGCAGAGCCTGTAAGTAGCGCTGATGATGATTGGTTAAATGGATAGTATTTAATTAATTAATCATGTTATTAGAGGGGATGTTCGCATCCCCTTTTCTAACTAAAAAAGTCAAATTTATGGGTTTTAAAAATCACGAACACAAGAAACTCCCAAATCAAAAAGACATTCTTGAGTGCATTACAGATTCCCAGATATTTGAATTCTACCTTGGCGGCTTACCAAATAGGCCAATAAGTAGTCCTTTAAGACAAGACAAGGTTCCATCTTTTAGCTTATTCTATTCCGATAAACATCAGAGAATATTCTTTAAAGATTTTGCCACAGGTGATACAGGAGATTGTTTTGTATTTGTCATGAGACTATTAGGTTATAGTAAAATTACAGATGTATTTTCAAGAATAGCGGATGATTTCGGATTAACACAGTTTGAAACAAAAGAAGTACATTCAAGAAGGATATTACAATCATTTGTCTCTGATAATAATAAAACCAAAGATGTCAAAAAAGATAGAGTAGACATTCAAGTAAAAGCGAGACCTTGGAAGATGAAAGATAAGAGGTACTGGTTTGATAAATATGGATTTACAATTGCTCAACTAGAGCATCTAGGTATTTATCCTATATCACACTACTTCCTTAATAGCTATTGCAGGTCAGCAGATGATCTAGCTTATGCTTTCATTGAAGAAAAAGATGGCTTACAAACATTTAAAATTTATCAACCTCTCAATAGAGAGTGGAAATGGATTAATAATAATGACTTTTCAACATGGGAATTATGGACGCAACTACCTGATAAAGGAAAGCGCCTAATTATAACAAGTAGTAGAAAAGACGCAGGAGTTATTAAGACATTATATCCAGGAGAGTTATTAACCTCATGTGCACTACAAAGTGAAAAAACAAACGCAAAAGAAAGTGTGGTGGATGAGCTTAAACTTAGGTTTGAGAAAATATATGTGTTGTATGACAACGATTACGACAAGGAACAAAACTGGGGAAGAATAGCAGGAAAGAAACTATGTGATGAACATGGTCTAATTCAGTTGGAAATACCCGAAACAAAGGGTACTAAGGATATCTCTGATTTTAGAGAAAAGTTTGGTGCAGAAATAACAAAGAATCTAATCAAGACTATGATTCTAAAAGCAGATAAAAATTAAAATTAAAATTAAGAAAACGATGAGTATTAAGAGAACAATCAACACTAACTTATTGAAAAAGTTAGAAACATTTAGAATAATGGCTTTAGGAGAGGCCGTTGGAACGCCAATCCTATTAATTGGCCCTCCGGGAGTTGCTAAAACAGCAGCTGTAATTGATTACGCTAAAGCTGCTGGTAATGGCCAGCTAGATGATGCGGATTTATTCTTATTGGAAACTGATGAAGGTACCAGGAGTAATGCCATCAAAGGAAACATTGATTTAGAGGAATTAACTTTAAATCAGAAATATCGAGTAGATTCTCCTATTACAGGAGCAAAATTTGTTGTTATTAATGAGATTGACAAAGCGTCAGCTTCATTGAGAAACAGTTTATTAGGTGTAATGAATGAGAAGATCCTTTTTAATGGATCTGAAAAAGTTCCATGTCAATGGAAAGCATTTGTTGCAACTTGTAACAAAATACCTGATGATGAAATTGGGTCACCGTTTTGGGATAGATTCTTAGTAACGTTTCACGTTAATAGATTACGTCAAGCTGATATTCTTGACTACTATGCTAAAGGTGGTAAAACATTTGATCAAAATCATAATATCACGCTTCCTGAGCAGGCTGATCTTGATGCAATAACAATTGATCCTATCAAACTTAAGAAAGTTATAGATTTAATCTATTCTAACTTGTCTGATAGAAGTTTATCATTCTTACCTACAATCATTAAAAATGTAATGGTTGTGTGGAATTACAATGAAGACAGAGCAATTGTTAAAACTGTTGAATTATTAGTAGATAAAGCAGCTGCAAAAACTATTTCTAAATCATTAGTATCTAAAGAGCTTCGTGCTATTTATGATGCAATTGATGGAATTGGTCAATGTATCTCAATGGATGCTTATTCACAACAGTTCGATAAGGTTGAAGCTCTTTGTGAGCAACAATTTAAAGCTGGTAAATTAACTCAAGACGATGTTGAAGACATCAAGAACAGAGTTGATGAGCAAGAGGATAAACTTGAATTCCTTAAGAAAGAGGAAGATGTGTTAACTGCAATGGCTGAAGACATATAATATGAGTTTATTCAGCAAAAGAAAAGACAGTGGTGAGAAATTTCACGCTCCAGAGTGGGATCCATATGGACAATGGAACTCAGCTGGTAGTGGTTTCTTAGGCGTGAAAAAAGATAAGCATGTAATTCTTCCTGGCGTAACAAGCTGGGAAGAGCGCAGGCTTACTAAGATCAAGGATTATGTAACTGAAAAGACAGGAGAAGAGTGTACTCTTCCTCAACACATGATTAATGATGTATATTCAATGTACGTTAATAAGGATGTTAAGAGAAAGCCTGTTGACAGAACCAATGCTATTAAGCAAAAGGTAATTGATAAAGTTTATAATTCTTTAACCAAAGTTGTAACAGAAGATTCACCGTTATTCTCACAAGTTTTAACTCGAGAGCTTGCTATGTATATGCAAAGGATTGAGAGAGAACTTCAAGAAGAAATGGAAAAGAACGGCCAAGGTGGCGGAGGTTCTCCATTTGATGGTGATGATGATGAAGACGGCGAAGGTGGACAAGGTATAGGCGAACCTGGTGATGGTGAAGGAGATGAGGATGGTCAGGGTAAACAACCTGGTGGCAAAGGCGCTTCGAAAGATCACGGTAAAGGTAAGCATGGAGACCTAGATGATATTGCAGATAAAGTATTAGACAAAGCACAAAATGAGCAACAATTAGAGCAAGCTATGAATAACGCTGATAAGATTATGAAAGATCTTACAGAGAAGTTAGGAGAAGCTGCTTTAGCTGATTTAGCAGAGAATGATGCTGATTTCTTAAATAGCATTGAGAAGATTAAAGGAGCCTTAGATAGAGTTGCAATTAACAAAGAAAGCATAAAGCAGGTACTTGTTAAGATTCTAGATGAGTCTCAAAATTACTTTTCACAAAAGTTCCACACCGTTGAGGAAACCTTGTTTGAAGCAGAGCAGTTTGATGATATATTTGGATTAGAATTTCTACATCCAATATTCAGAAACGCTGAGCTTCTTTCACCTGGTAATGCAACTAGGATTTACAAGGGCAAACTAGATTTATATTTAGATTGCTCAGGTTCAATGGGCTCTCACGAGAACTTTGAAGGAACTAATATTAGAATGATTGACCTAGTTAAAGGAATTGCTATGGTTCTATATCGTATGAATATGATAGACAAGTTGTATTTCTTTGATACTAAAATTTATGAGATCAAGAACATCAATGAGTTTACCATTTTAGGCTTTGATAGATCTGGTGGTACTAACTTTAACAATGTCACTAAACAATGCGCATCTAACGGAAGGAATTCTGTTGTAATTACTGATGGAGAAGACTCTGTTGAGAATTACCTCAAGAATATATTCTGGGTTGGCGTTGGTGGAACAAATTTCTCAGGCTGGGGTGGCGAAGGAGCCTTCAAGACCTATAAAGGCATGAGACAATGTGTTACATATAATAGTGGCGCAAATAGGTTCGATTATGTAACTAAATAGTATATTAAGTTTTAATGACACTTATATTTGGATTATTCCTGGTTTTTAGTATATTTAAAATCAGGAATAAAACCAAAATATAATGAAAAGACAGAATTAATAATAACAAAGGGTATACTGATGACAATATTCAAATTGTTGCTCAAATGTATAATTTTTGTAAAAATAATTTTACAGATAAAGAAACAATTAATTTTCTCAAAAAAATTGACATATGACAAAAAAAAAGCAAAAGAATTTCAAGATATGATATTTATAAAAGGAAATGTTCCAAGCTTAAAAAATAGTAAGGTAAAGACTTCAAGAGGAATATTTTCCTCCAAGACAGTTAATAAGTATATTAGAGCTTTAGGTATTCAATCATTTTCTTCTAGTAAGAAGATTGTGAAAGGATACGTAGATCCTAATAAACCTAATCTGTTTGAAGCATTAAGACCTCAGTTTGAGGCAATGAAAAAAGGTAAAGCTAACCCATTGGTGATTGGATATCACCAAGTAAGGAATAGTAAAAGATTATTTGATTTTAGCAATAGCGTAGAGATTATACAGGATTTAATGACTGCTCACGGATTTATAGAAGATGATAATGTTAAATATGTTATTCCTGTTCCGATGAACAGAAAGGGTGAACTACCAAATATCCATAATTTAACTGACGAATGGTATTCTGTTGATAAAGAGAATCCCGGAGTCTATATAAAAATATTCTAATGGATAAATTACAAGTAAAAAGATTGGCAGTGAAAGTTTTTAAGAAAGACTTATTGCCAGACGTTATTAATTTAATAGATGAGGATTCTTATCTTGAATGGAAGAAGGTTTTAAGACTTTCAGAAAAAGAGTTAGAATTATCTCAAGAAGAAGTTCTTGATAGCGTTTTTAAAGGAGACTGTGATTTTGTGTTATTTGATCACTACAAACATTGTAGAAATTTTGATAATGCAGTCACGCAATATATAGAGGAAAATGATACAAGATCATGATTTAAATATTCCTATTGAGGAATATAGAGATTTAGAATTGCCATCTTATAGTATGATTGCTTCCATATCTAAACATGGTGTGGATGTAGTTAATGGCATTAAGACGGGAGGATTTGTACTCAAATTCGGTAGCTTAGTAGATGACATGTGTTTCGAACCACTAACGTTGTCTTCTAAATATTACGCTGGAGATAGCCCTAAAAATCCTACTACTAATGTAAAGAATATAATTGATGCATTATTAGAGACTATTGACGCGCCAATTGGCTCAGTTAATAATACGCAAGGATTGCTAGGTGGAAAAAGAGCACAAACTGTTACTGATAATCTAGATGATTATCATCAACAGATATGTGACATAGCTGACAGTTTAGGTGTGTATAAAAGTTACACAACATCTAAGAAGATACAAACTGTTAAAGAGGCCGGACAAGAATATTTTAAAGATAGATTAAATGCAAGAGGTAAGATATTAATTAAACCTGAGATGTGGGCTTTAGCCTATGAAACAGCTCAGACTCTTATCACTCATGATTTTTCTTCGAAATATTTTGATCAAACTCAACAAGGTATTGAACTTATATATCAATATAAATTCATTGCTGAAGTTAGAGGGTTGAAGTGCAAAGGAATGTTAGATTGTGTTAGGATAGATCACAATGAAAAGAAAATTTATCCAGTAGATTTAAAGACAGGAGAATCTCCTGCTGAAAAATTCAATGAAGTTATACTTATTCATAAATATTACATTCAAGGAGCGCTCTACAAAGAGGCCTTAATGAATATTGTGGCTAATGACCCTGACTTAAAAGGATATACAGTAGAAGACTTTGAGTTTCTTTATATCTCAAAAATGAATCCATATAAACCTGTCGTTTGGGTTATGCCTGAGGAACTACACTTCCATGCAATGAATGGATTTACAGATGTTTTCGGGTATGTACACAGAGGAGTTGGAGACTTGTTAGATGATTACTATAACTGCAAAGAAGGCAGATATTGTGAGTACCTGCAAGAGGTTTATGAAAATGAAGGAAGAATAATGTTAGACGGAATAGTAAACAATGAAAGTACGAAAGAACAAAATCGAAATCATTCTTAACAAGAGTCTTACATATTTTCTACCCTTAGTTGACTCACAAGTTCACTTTAAATACATTCACTTATTAAGAAATTCTTATTTAAGTAATGGTGATGAAGATGAATTTTGTGTGCTGTATGAATGGAGTGCAAATCCACAATACACAGCTTGGGAGAAACAGTTAATGGAAAATCATCTTTATGTTGGTCATGAAGACTATGATAGTTTGGTACTTTATAAGTTCAGATTATCTAAAAATATGAAAGATGCTAGAACATTGTTTGTTAATGGAAAATATAGTATGTTCAGTGATGAACATAAGGCTGCAATAGATGACTTTTTAAAAAGGAAAGGAGCTAGTAATGGCTCTAAAATTATGAAAATACTCGCTAGAGATGAAGGTTTAAGAATAAAGATGAATGAAGCATTAGGTGTCAAGATTGACCCAAATGATGAATTATCGAGTAAGCCTGACATGCATAATGAGAATTTCATAAACTTTTGCAGTGAGACAAAGTTTAAGATTGAACAGTTTTTAAATGAAAGTGAAAATGACGGAAAGGAAAGTTAAGTGGGGCCCATTAGGCTACATCACCCACGCTAGAACATATTCTAGAACAAAAAAAGATGGAACAAAAGAAACATTTACGGAAGGAGTAGAGCGTGAACTGTCCGGAATTTCCAAACAGTTGAAACTTAATCTCACAGAAGATGAGAAAGAGTTTTATCGTGATATGAGACACAATATGGAAGGTTCTGTTGCAGGACGTTTTATGTGGCAGTTAGGCACAAAAACAGTTGATCAATTAGGTTTACCTAGTTTACAGAACTGTGCATTTACTGTTGTAGATCACCCTATCAGGCCTTTTACATGGACAATGGACATGTTGATGCTTGGTTCAGGAGTAGGATACTCAATTAAACGCGAACACGTATTTAAACTACCGAAGGTGGTTAATAAAAAGTTAAAAATAGAAAGGTTTGATGATAAGCAAGCTGACTTTATAGTGCCAGATACCCGGGAGGGGTGGGTTAAATTACTTGGAAAAGTATTAAAAGCTCACTTTTACTCAGGAGAAGGTTTCACATATAGTTGCCAATTGATTAGGGGTTATGGTGAGGATATAAAAGGGTTTGGAGGGGTTGCCTCTGGACCCACTATCCTTGTTGAAGGTCTTGATAAAATCACCGAAGTGATTCAAAATAGAAGAGGTAAGCAATTACGTCCTATTGATTGTTTAGATATTATGAACATCATTGGGAGCATAGTAGTAGCAGGTAATGTTAGACGCTCAGCTCAGATTGCCATAGGAGACTATGATGATTTAGAGTTCTTAAAAGCTAAGAGATGGGATTTAGGTCCTATTCCAAACTGGAGAGGAATGAGTAATAACTCTGTTGACTGTTATGACGCAAAGTTACTTCCACAAGAGTTTTGGGATACTTATCAACAGGGAGAACCATACGGATTGATAAACATAGCTTTATCTAAGAAAGTTGGTAGAACTGGTGAGTATAAATATCCTGATCCGAGAGTAGAAGGGTTTAATCCTTGTGCAGAGCAGTCTTTAGAAGACAAAGAAACTTGCTGCCTAGCAGAAGTCTATTTGCCTAACATAACTAGTTATGAAAGGTTTAAGAAAGTAATAACAATGCTGTATAGAGTTAATAAGCATTCATTAGCTCTAAAGTGTCATCACCCAGAAACTCAAGAAGTTGTTAACAATAACATGAGAATGGGTATAGGCATTACAGGAGTGATGATGGCTTCAGATGAGCAATTAAGTTGGTTAGATCCAGGATACTCGTACTTAAGAGAATATGATAAAACATACTCTAAGGCGATGGGATTCCCGGTAAGTATAAAGCTTACCACGGTAAAACCAAGTGGCACATTATCACTATTGGCAGGTGTAACACCAGGAGTTCATCCATCAGTGGCTGGACAGTATTATATAAGAAGAATAACCATAAGCTCAAGCTCACCTTTAATAGAGGTTTGCAAAACTCATGGATTTCATGTAGAATTTAAAGAGAACTTTGACGGTACTCTTGACAGATCTAGTATGATTGTAGAATTCCCTTGTAAATATCCAGATGGTGTTCCATCATTTGATGATCTTACTGTATTTGAGCAACTCGAAACAGTGAAGTTTATGCAGAAAAATTGGTCAGATAACTCTGTATCAGTAACAGCATACTACACTAAAGAGGATTTGCCAGCTCTTAAAGAATACATTGAAGAGAATTTTGCTGAGAATTTTAAAACACTTAGTTTCTTACTTCAAGGAAGCACTTCAGGTTTCAAACAATTACCTGAAGAACCTATTAGTAAAGAACAGTATGAGTACTTAATTGCAAGAGTTAAGCCTATTGAATCCGTAGTGATTAATGAGGAAGACTTTGAAGATTTAGGTGCTTGTGGGATTGGTGGCTGTCCCGTGAAATAGGCCTGTTTGCCCAATTGAATTATTTTTTGTATATTTATAATATGGGAAATAAAAAAGTTGATTTGACAGGAAAAACATTCGGCAAACTAACAGTAGTTAAGTTGGCTGGATCTAGTCGTGGAGGCAGTAAACTATGGGAGTGTAAGTGCAATTGTGGAAATGAAAAGCTTGTTTCCACAAGGCACTTAAATAGGAAAAATAATAATATCAGATCTTGCGGTTGTTTAAATAATAACAACATAACGGGTGAGCGTAACGCCTCCTGGAAAGGCTCTGGTAATATTAGTGGTAACTTTTTTGGCAAACATGTTAAAAAAAGTGCAAAAAGAAGAAGTAAAAATGGAAGAAAATTAGACGTTACTATTGATGCAAAATATCTTGATGATTTATGGAATAAACAGAAAGGTAAATGTGCTTATACTAATGAAAAATTAACTCTTCCTAAAAAGTGGAATGATGAAGATTATACAGCGTCAGTAGATAGAATTGATTCTTCTAAAGGGTATATCCCTGGAAATGTTCAGTTTGTATCTCAACATGTTAATCTAATGAAAAATAAATTCACACATAACTTCTTTGTAGAAACTTGTAAAAAAATAGCAAGTTTTAAGTAAGTAAATTTTAATTTTATGGGGTGGTCAAATAGGCCACCTCATTTTTAATATGATAGAAAGAAAATGTTTTTAAGTAAAAAAGCAATGAGGCCAGTTGGTCCAGGGTCATTTTGTACGATACCAAATGATCTTAAAAATGAAATGAAACAACAAAAAAACTATACAGTAAACAACGGTCAAACATGGAATCAAAAATTCATTCATCTTGCTGACGCTGATTTACTATATGTAGTTGATAATAAAGTTTTTGATACAGAAGGACTCTTAAGAGTAGTACCTATATCATTTGACGAAGACGGTTATTGGGCAGAAAAAGCAATGCTATGTGCCCAAAAGAAGAAATCATTCACTGTTGATAAAAGTAAATTAGTTTTACTTATCAGTGGATGGAAAGAAAGAGAAAGTGTTAAAGCTATTAATTACAATAGACTAAAACAAGCGCTTGAATATCATAATTATAATTACGAGTTAAACAGAAAAAACATTCCGCTAACATGGGAAAGCAATTAACATTAGATGATGTGATTAAAATATGCGAAGAAGATGCTATTATTAAAAAAAAAGAAACAGACTCCAGAGTCAATAATCAAGAAAGAAAAAACAGGCCACCTAGACATAAAAGGAAGGAAGATTAACACAGGAGATAAGGTTTCTGTAATTTATTACGGCAATCTTTATGAAGCAATAGTTACAAGGCATTCTTATGCTTCTGTATTTTATAAAATTATAGATGGTCCTGATAGAATGTACTTCCATTATGGAAAAAGCAAGTGGGTTACGTCATCAATGAAGGGCACTCATGCCAGAACAATGACTTCTCAAAGAAAATTAAGAGTAATAAAATAAAAAAAAATGAAAGGATTTATAGATATAGAAGGAACAGAAATATGCGAAGATCATGCAAGCTAGAACATTAGTTATTGGAGATGTGCATGGCGGTCTTAAAGCATTAATACAAGTGCTTGATCGCTGTGCATATAATATAAAGAAAGATAATTTAATCTTCGTAGGTGACTACGTTGACGGATGGCCAGAATCTGCTGGTGTAGTTGACTACATCATTAAATTAAAAGAACAAATTAAGGATCTTAAAAGACATGAAGATGCAATCATATGCATTGAGGGAAACCACGATGGATGGTTAAGAGAATTCTTAAACATGGGAGTAGCTCAACCAGATTGGCTACAAAATGGTGGATATACAACATTAGAGTCTTATACAGCCTTTTGGGCAGACAATGATAATGATCCAAGAAGTCTAGACGCTCATAGAGCGTTTCTAACGGCACTTCATCCATATTATGTAACCAACAAAGACCAAGCATTTGTTCATGCAGGATGCAATAGAGAAGAAGGCGTAGCAGGCACAATACCATACTTACGAGTGTGGGATAGAAACATGTGGAAGCAAGTTTTATCTGGTGCTAAAGTAAATGCTCATAAAGAGGTATTTATTGGACATACCACTACGATGGCTAATATATGTAAAGCACATTATCCAGAAGCAGATGTAATTAAGCCTGGTGATAGAATTCACGTACCTATGAACAGACAAAATGTTTGGAACGTAGACACCGGTGGAGGCTGGGGAGGAAAATTAACAATAATGGACATAAATACTAAAGAGTACTGGCAATCAGACTTTGTAAAAGATTTATATCCAGAAGCAAAAGGAAGATGATGTGATAAACAAACAACAACAACGCCTTAAGAAAGAGGCTGAGTTAAAAGAGAACAGAAGGAGATTTTATCATAGGAATATTGACGCTATGAGGTGGTGTAATAAAGAAGGTTTTACCTTATATGCTGCTGCTCAATCTCGTAATACTCAAATGGTAAAAGTATTTAAACAGAAGGGAGAGAAATTCTTACCATTAAGCAGTAGACTTTATGATCAAAAAGATCCTAATGATGTAATAGCTTATATTGCGGCAATTGATGCTGAATATGAGAGAATATATAATTTAAAAAAAGAAAATTAAGTATATGTTAAAGAAGAAGAGAAGTATATATGATACTGCTCCTCCGGATGATGTGTTTGCAGAGGTTAAAAACAGAGCTAGGCAATACTGGTTTGATAATTTTGACAATACACATGGATATGTGACCGGAAAAGTAGAAAGAATAGATGGTATTGAGAATCACGATGACAATTATTTATTCATATTAAACATGTTCGACCCCGAAAATGAAAGAAGATGTATTTCATCTATGTCTCAAAAGACAAAAGATTGGATCAGAAAAAGTAAAATAGCTAAGGGTTATATTAAACCTGAAGAGTATGGAAAAAATATACCTTTTTAAAAATGAATAAAATGAATAAAATAAATAAAGAAAGAAGAAGAGAGCTTGGAAGGCTAAAACAAAAGAAGAGAATTAAAAAAATCTACATGTAAATATTGACTCTTTATCTGATAATGAAAAACATAAATTACACATATATAAGACAACAGGCAAACCATGTAGTTGCGCAATGTGCAGTCCTGGAAAAATAAAAGATAAGATAGAACCTGACTTAGATATTGAATGACAACTTCAAGACTTTGAGGACAGATATAATGATTGTTAAATTAAAATTAAATAAAAATGGCAAAGACAGCTATAAGTAAAGGGATAAGAGTTTTATCCAAAGGAAAATTTGAAGCAAGAGTAGATTACAGAGGTAAAAGCTCTAATGCAACAAAACACTCAATGTACGTAGGAGAATATGATACATTAGTACAAGCTCAAAAAGCAAGACAAGATTTCATTATAAACTTGTTCTAATGGGGATAATTGGTAAAAAGAAAGAAAGCATAATTCATAAGATAGCTCTTAACACAAGGAATGCTACACATCTTCTTTGTACCAAGACAGGTTATATGGATGACGATGTAGATGATGATGGTAATCCTGTTCCTTACGCAATTGCAGGAAGAACCTATAAGATAGATGGTTTTAGAAGCCCAGGAAGAGAGGATGGGCAAATTATTGTTGTAAGCGAATGTTGCATAAAGGATGGATATGACACTCATACATTTCCATCTGATCATGAATCATTAAGAGAATTAGGATTTTTACCAATAATAAAAAAAGATAAATGTTAAATAAAAAAGCAAAGAAATCATATGGAGCGTATATTGACTACTTCTTAGAAGACTGTCAAGTAGTTACAAAACCATTTGATGTTACACACATGCACGTTACAGAAACCTTTATGGGAATACCTGAAGGAATCTACGGGTATGAGCCTAAGACTGGAATACTAGCCTTAGATGACGAACACTTCGGTGTAATGTCTCTTCACAATGCTGTTATTGGATCAAAAACTGGTAAGATAGTGTTTTTAAAACACAAGCAAACGTGGACTGATATGAAAGAAGGTGGTTTGGTGAAAGAAGCAGAAGACAGGGATGTTGAACAAACTGCTCAAAAGATGATGCAGAGTATGGGTATTACAAAGAACACACAAGGAATAGTTCATGCTACCACACCTGTAACATCAATACCTCAACCACCGCACACACCTCCCTCAACAGGAGAAGGATTATTAATAAAGAAATTATTCAATAAACAAAATTAAAATTAAAATGTTTAATACAACAACAAATACAAGTACAGCAGAGAAATTAATCTCTAAATCTCAAAGCCACAAATCAATATTTTGCAGCTTTGAAAAATAATTTAAGTAAAAGTAATGAGGCTATGTTAGAAGAAGATAGCAACTTACGTAAACAAGCAGAAGAATTAAAATTAGCACAAGACAGCCTTAAGGCTGAAGTGATTGCTAATGAAAATGTTATAACTAACATTAATAGTATACTCGGAGAGTAACATCTCCTTGGCTGTGTTTTGAAAGACCGCGTAAAAAACTCCTGAAGGCTAATGACCAACAGGAGTTTTTTTTTATTACATGAAACTTAAAAATGATTAATCCATAATCTGCAAGAAACGCAGTGATGCTTTATAATCTTTTTCAGTTTGGGCCCAATAAGGTAAAGCTTTCTTAGTCTTCACCCATAACTTAAGCCTTCCTTCATTTCTACCTTGCTCATAACGCTCAGTTGGTGACATGAACTGTCCAAGAACTTTAGTGTATCTCTCTATAACAGATACACTGGCTGTTGGATTCTTCATCAACTTAATAGTTTCAGCAGGATTTAAATAGAACGTTAGTTCTGATAACTCTCTTCTTAAGAAGTATCTGGCCATTAAAGTCTCATCATCTGGCTCATCGTCAAATCCTCCCATGGCTGCATAAGCCAATAGCGTCAATGTCATCATACCAAATTCAGCAACTAATCTTCTCATATTAGCTTTCTCATGTTTAGACATATTCTTGTAATCAGCTGTTATAGCTTCGAACTTAAGTTCTTTTGCAGCAGGTAATAAAGAATTCTTTATAAACCTTGCAGCTGTAATATAATATCCCTCTTGATATTGTTTCATATCTTCAGAGTAATATTTATCTACATCTCTCAATTCTTCAGATTTCTTAAGCGCTGTTGCATAGCCTCTAAATCTACGAAGAGTAGTTGACTCCATCCATTTTTTCAAGAAGAATAATAGTTTACCCCACCATTCACGTTGAGCTTTATTCTTAAGATCATTATCATAGTTACCATGTAAGTCTATGATTTTTTTCTTAATTAGGCCTCTCGCGTCAACAAGTATTTCATCCTGCTTACCCGGTTGAGGTGAAAAAGTAGTTGCGGCAACCCAAGCAGGAAGCTTAGCTACTGATTCTCCTTTCTTATCTCTTTCAAAATACATAACTTCATCTAAAGTGGCAGCCTTGGCGACATCTTTTGTCACGTTACCATTTTTATCTAGATATTCCCCCTTCTTGTTTAGAACTTTAATATTATCCAAGACTGCGTACATCACTTTAGATTGCATCATATGCTCACCGCCTTGTGCTATTGGACGTAGCTTACTAGTGTTCATCATAGATTTTAATCTACTATTATCTTCGAAATTGTTATTTAAACTTTCTCTTGAACCTAATACGTTGAATACATCCAACATCATGTTAGTTCTTGAAGAGTTTACATTAGATCCAATATCATCTACTAATCCTTTAGAATCTTTCCAGTATTTAACACCAGCATTCTTCCAGTTAGTAAGATTATATGTTTCACCACCCCATGCTTCTATTAAGTTGTTAACTGTACCAGTAGTTGCATTAACAAAAGAGTTAACGAAGTTACCAATAAGAGCTACACTACCTGCGTATTTTAAGAGAGTTGTTGTGGCCTTTTGCATATTTACGCCAGCAGCGGACCCTGCATCTTTCTCTTTTATTCCATAGATTCTACTTTCCATTATAGAAATAAGAGTCTTAACATCCTCAGGCAATTGCTCCTTAGGTAAATGCATTTGAATCTCTTTATCTCTACTGAACCCGTGCATAACTGCAAGCTTCTGTAATCCTGAATGGTTAGGAATAAGTCTATTACTCATAACATCAATCATAACATGCACTTGAGCTTCAAGCTTTTTCTTTTGCTCATAGTTCTTAGCTTCTTTCAAATTCATAAGTAAGATAGTGTGAATATCTAGACTTTGATCTGCTTTGCTAAGCTTAGCTCTGAACGGAATAGGAACATCATACTTCTGCTTATTAGTAAGGTCAGCCATTCTGCGAATAGAATTCTTTCCTTTGTCAGCAGCTTTAGTTCCTTCAGCTTCTAATTCAAATTCATCTTCTTTCTTCTTGAACATGTCAGTTACACTGTCACTAACAAGAGATTTTAAATCACCTGCAAGAGCTCTAGCCTTACTAGATCTTGTTACGCCTGGTAATCTATAAAAATCAGCAACACCTGCTTTTTCAATTAGAGTTTGCTTACCTTCAGTTAAGACATGCGCGTCTAATATCATTTTTCTCATAGATTTCAAGTGCTCCCTGTCTTTAACAGATAATTCTTCATAAGCAGGATTAGCCCATATTGATTTCTTAGGCTTAAGATCCAATCCATATGATGTCTTTTGAGTATCAGTATTCTCTTCAACCCAGTAAGCACGCTCACTCTTTCCAATAGCCTCTTGAAGTGTCATTGAGTGGGTTATTCCAGCTTCGGTATAAAACACATGAGTACCTTCGACTTTTAATCCATTACGAGGTAAAAGAAGTTCTTTAGTTTCTCCATTATATGTATATTTACCATCTTTCGTAACTTCTATTCCTGCAAACTTTTCCTCGTATACATTTTTATTCATCCACGAATTAGCCTCATAGTATTTAGCTAAGAAATCTGCTTTGTATTCTGATATCAAATAAGATCCTTCATCAGTTTGATCAACAAATTTCTTATATCTTCCTTCTGTTCCGAGTGAGCTAGCATAGTCTTTAGAGAACTCTTTATAAGAATCTTCTACTTCTTTTGCTTGAGCTTGGACCCATCTGTCAACTTCAAAATCAGCAGCATCTATCATTCTAGAAACTGTTTGAATTTCAGCATTAGCTATGTTCTTTTCAGAAACCAACCACCCGGTGGATGCATGAATATCTGATAAAGATTTCTTAGCCTGGTTCTCATAGAACTTAAGCGCTTCACTTTCAATCTTATCTTTATTTGCTGTCATCTTAGCGTTAACCCAGACATACATGTTCTCATCAGGAGTAGCATTTCTAGACTCAAGATCAGCATATTGCTTCTCAAATTTCTTTCTCCAAGCAGTTACGTGCTCATTAGAATGCTCTACCATTGTTTGCGCGTATATTCTTCTTGAAACACCTAACATCTCTTGATTTAAAGTATCATAATCAGCTATAATCTTATCAAGTACGGCCATTCTCTTTTTCTTTTGACCATTGTTATCTTTAAGATATCCTTTTTCATATTGCTCTAACATCAATTGCTTAACATCAGGAATCATAGTGAATACAGATGTAAAGAATTTAATATTCTTGATGTCCTCAGGAGTTAATTTACCTCTTTCAGTTAACCTACTAACAAGTGATTTGTATTCATTAACACTCTTCTGTGAAAATGCAACATATCTAAGCATTGCTCTTGAGTTAGCTGTTTCATTAAGCCTACTCATCTCATCAGTTAATTTCTCATCTAAAGCTTTAACTTCTTGATATTTAGTTTTCTCACCTTTCTCTAATCCAGCCTTTTTAGATTCTTCAACCTTAAGTTCTTTTTTAGTACGAGGCTCAATAGCTTGTCTCAAGTTAGCAATAGAAGAAACAATTTGATTATAAGTGTTTTCAAGTTCAACAACTTCTTCATCTTTTTCTTCTTGTTGTCCGAAATTCTTCTCTTGTTGATCCTGTTCCGATAAGTTTGCTAGCAAATCAGTCTTAACAGTATTGTTTAATAACTCTTTTGTTAAGCTTGTTACTTCGCTTTGATTTAATCCAAAAGCTCTTCTTAAGAAGTCAAAGAACCAATTTTTAAATGCTGTCCACATTCCAGCTTTTTCATTGCTATCCCAAATGTCAACACCTTCTCTACCAATTGCAGTGGCCAAAAGTTCTTTCTCAAACATCTCATCACTCAGCTCAGGATAACCTTCTTTTACTTCATCGTACAATCCTGTTCTCTTAAGCTCTTGTAATGCCTTCTGCAATCTTTTGTTCTTTAAGCCACCAGGAAATGCATCTATAAAGATATGCGCAAATTCGTGAATAGCAGTAGTTTTAAAGATAGCCTTAGGATTAATTAAGATAACAGGTTTACCAGCAGCAATTGTTCTAGGATCTGAAGCTCCTAATACTCTTGATGTAGGAACTGTGCTATCCATAATAACATCTACGTTCATTTTACTTTGTAAGTGAGCTATCTTAGCATTAAACACTTGAAGTTCTTCAAATTGATAGTCATCACTAGGTAATATTCTTTCTTCTTGAGCTTTATCTGCTTTATCTATATTTACCTCTGTATATTGTAATCCAGTTTCAAGGTCAACATTGGCAACAATAATTTCACCAGATTGTTGACCAATCATATCGTATCTATCATTTGAATTTTTAATCCACATGTGATCCTGAGGCATTTTACCTTTTCCTTCAGTCTTAGAATTTTTGATTTCAGCAAATACACTGTCATTAGTAAAATGTTCACTAGGCAATTGTCCATCTTTAATTCTTTTCTTAAATGAAGCTATATCAATATCACTAATGATTTTCTTAGATACTTCTCGAACATTCTCACTTGGAGTACTTTCTTGAATAGTAATTGCATCTTTTTCCTCAATAAATCCAGGATCAGATCTAAGTTGTTTCATTATATCTCTAATCTCACCCTTAATCTTAGTAGGAACATTATTTCCTTCAACAACAGACTTAGTAGGAGCTTCTTTTTCATTGTATTCGAATATACTACCTTTACTAGATTTGTGTCCAAGCTTATGTGTACGAGTATATACAGGATTTCCATTAACTTCTCCTCTTAATATGAATAAACCATAATTTGGAATAGCACCTTTATCATATACTTCTTTTTGATTAAGCATTACTTTTGTAAATTTAGGGAATGTTTTATTACCCATAAAATCTACATCAACTGCAACAGAATATTTTTCTTCGTCACTGATAAATCCGGTTCCAAGACTAAATAAACCTCCGAAACCTTTTATTTTATCAGCTCTAAGCTCAGGAACTAATTTAGAACCCAATGTTTTATTATCCCATTGATGTCTTAGCATTTGATCTTTAAAGTCTTCACCTGCAACCATATTGTCAATAGTTCTAAACATCTCATCAATCTCAAATGCAATACCTTGTTCTGCAAAGAAATTATGTGGGATGTGTGAAAAGAATTGATTTAAATTATTATTAAATCCAGATTGTGAGTACGCGTATCTTATTAAATCCACTCCAAGCTTTCTTTCGGCCGGATCAGAAGAATTAAGTAGTTGAGACCACGCTCTATATATTCTATTGTTAAAACTTTTTGTAGCTGTTCTAGAATCTATCCCTAAGAATTCGTATCCACCTGAAGTCTCTATTCTAAGTTCTTGGATTAAGAAATTATCATTAGTTTCTTTAAGTGCAGAAATTTGTTCTGGTAAAACTTTAAATAAAAAGTCATGATCTGAGTTGTTATCTTTAAAGACAGATAATCCAGACATAGAGTAAGATCTAAAAGAATTTTCTAACACTCTTCCTAATTCAGGATCAGTTAATAATCCTTTTCCTAAAGCTTCAGATACGCCGTCAAAAGCATGTAATACTTCTTGCTTACCAGCTAAGAATAAATCACTAGATTCTAAAACTTTACTAACCCATAACACTCCGTTATGATAGTAATGACCCATCATAGTAGAGGTAGCATGTGCATCAGTAAACCCTTTAGAAGCATATCCTAATATTTTCTTAGCATTAAGAACGGCATTCACTTTATTTTTAGCAATATGTAAAGGTAGAACTCCACCTCCATTACCTTTGGTATCAGCCTTAGCAGCAGATACACTGGCATTGAAAGCTCGTGCATGATCTTGAAGGAATTCAAATACATCCAGGATCTTACCTTGTTCAATTTTCTCTTCAGTAGTAAGGGCGCCTTCTTTTTTAATTGCAGTCTCCATCTTAGATGGGCTTAAAGCAGCAACATCAGTTTCAGTAGCATCACCTTTCTTAACACCGTATTGCAATCTAATATACTCAATTGGAGTTACAGTCTTACCTGAGTCTCCAAAAGTTAATCTTCTTGCAGTTTTGCCATCAGACATGTTTATAACATCAACTAAATCTTTAAGAATAGGTTGACCTACAAACCTGTTAACCCATGATACAGGGGCTCCTGCTCGTAACAACATAAATGTAATACTTGCTGTATTAACATTGTGGTTACCACGAGAAATATAAGGATCCTTTGCAATATCAACATACGCGTTTAAGAATGCAGATAGTACATCACTAATGCTATTCTTACCATCTGTGTCTGTAATGTTATCAAACTTTGTATTGCCTTTAGAGTCTTTATGTCCAATACCTAAGTATCCGTTAAGTCTAATGTTTAAACTTTGGTTGCTTGCATGGTCCACTAACTGGTTTGCAGTCTGGGCCACACCGAACTTACCAGACAAGTATTCAAACTTAGTCTTGATTTGTTGCATAGGGCTCATAAACTGTAAGCTTCCTAATTCCTTTGGAGGAAATAAGTCAACGATATCATTCTTTAAGAAACCAGCATCAATAGATGTCATCATTTGATCGTAAGTATGAGGACTAGTAAGAACACTAGTATATAAATCTACTAGCATATTTTGCTTACCTTTTTTGGAGTCCATGTTACTTGGTACCTTTTGGATTTTTCCATCTCTCACTTCAAGGTGATGCGTCATGACATACATCTTATCTATATCAAAGTCACTACCAGTCTTACCAGGTACAGCATCGTAAGCAACAATACTATCTCCTAACTCAGGAGGAAGTATACCAACAATCTCTAAAGGATCATTAGAAGACATTCCTTGGTTAGGTATTCTATAAGCAACCATTTGTAGTGCACTAGGATCTAAAATTTCCTTAAGCTTAGCAGCTGACATGTTCCATGGATTTATTCTCTGTGGATCATTCTCATTTTTAAATTGTTTGTTATACTTATCAATAGCGCTTCTTATTGCACTATATGGTAACATTGCTTGACCAGGTAAAACTTTTCCAGTCTTTTTATCAATACGTGGTGGCTTTAATCCTTTTGGATCATAGTTATCAGATACTATTTTGATACCGGATCTAAGAACTTTAGTTGGACCTTCACCGGAGTCATCTTTTACAATTTCCTGAACAGACTCAAGTCCAAATGGTGATACTTGAATAAAAGAACCTCCATTAGTCTTAACTTTAATAAGTTCTTTATTAAAGATAGACATAAAGATACTTTGTACTCTTCCTGCTAATTGAGGAATAGCATCAAATGACATCTCTTTTTCTAAGGCTGAGATAATATTTTCATCTCCACCTCTTGATTTAAATTCGTCAATAAGAGCTTCATAGACTGCCGTCATATTAGTAATCTTATTATCTTCTCCTATTCCGAACTTATTTACAAGTGATTCTCTTCCTTCTCCAACTAATGATCCAATAGTATCATGAATCATTTGCATGATTTCTCTACCAGTTTTAGGTTCACCATTAAGTTCATAGTTAGCTAATTTAGAAGATAAGTCAATACCAGCTAATATGTTCTTTTGGATTTGAGATCCAGTAAGAGTATCATGAATAAGCTTTGTAGGCAGATCTTGTTGTAATTTCCAACCTGAATTAATTAAAGGAGTTGAATTTAATTCAAACTCTGCCAATAACTCACCGTCTTTAGAGTGAATATCTGTTATTCCTTTTGCTCCAACTTTTACACCGTCACGAGTAATAACTTCATGAAGTTCATCTTTTTTATTTTCAAATGGCTCACCTGTTGCAGGATCTATTGTCATCTTATTATATAGAGCTTGCATCGGAGTGTTCTTAACTAAACTAGGAACTAGTACGGCCTGTGAATATTTTAAATATACAGGACGTCCGTCATTAACTTCGAAATACACACCTTTCAATGGTTGAGCAGCAAGTTTAAGTTCCTTAGGCTCTAACTCTTTACCATCCATCATTTTCTTGAATACTTTCTCATGCTGAGCACCCCATTGGCCTAATCTCTCTTTAAGAAACTTCCATCTATGAGGAGTTATCCATGCTTGAGCATCAGTTGTATTTACATTTTTATAAGCTTCTATTAATTTCTTGTCAGTAAGAGAATCTCTTATCTCTTTCATATACTTAGAAGCAACCTCAACACCATTAACTGTTGCTTGATTAAAATACTTGTGATCATTCTCACTAAGTCTTAATTGCAATCCATCAGTATAGGTAGCAGGAATCCTTTTAATCAAATCACTTTGATTTTTATAATAAGCAGGATCACCAGAAAATAACTTGGTATATTCAATAGTAGAAATAAGTCCATTAACAACATAATCACCAACCATTGTATGCACTGGTGAACTTTGAGACTCATATGAAGCCATTAAAGATTTATCAATAGTAAGGGCCTTTAATCCACCCTTTTCTTTTGGATCAACTTCTATAATTTTATTTTTTCTTAACTCCTGAAGAGTTTCTTTCATTCTATCCTTGATAGCTTGTACAACAAATGGTCTTAAAGCCTCTTTCTGAGTTTTAGATAATCCAGAAATTGTAGATTTTTTAGGACGGTTCTTATCATATAAGATAGCTTTAACTTCCTTAGAAGCTTCAGCAGGTGAGAATTCTGGAAACAATTGAGACTGAAGCGCATTCATACTCTTAGTATGATAGTGCTCTATCTTTTCTGAATCAGGAAGATTATCTATTTCATCAGCTGCCTCAGCCATCCTGTTGAATTCATCTTCAAAGTAATCTATAAAGATATCAGATGTAGCATCATCAACCTCTGTTCCTTTACCATTAGTATATACGATACCTGTTTCAAACATTTCGAAACCTGCAAGATCCATTTTACGGGATTTATCAGCCGGAACAATAGTAGGAAATAATGACTTTTGAGCAGAAGCTTTCTTACCAAGAATTTTTACCATACTATCATTAATAGCATCAGCAATTGTTATCTTAGTATTATCAACACCGTCATTCTTATTTTTGGATTTCATAGAGCTCGACAAGCCTATTTGAACATCCTGAATTCTTTCTAATGATTTAGCTTCGCGCTCACTGTCATTAACAATATCAGCAGCTAATAAGTATTTCAACCATCTAGAATTCTTGTTATAAGTTAAGCTAGCTAAAGCTTGTATATCCATAGTATCATCTACACCAGCTTGCTGTTTCCAGGCATTAAGCTTGTTATGTAAATAACTTAATGAAGAATAGGTCCAATATGTCTTACCTTCATTACCAACAATTGTATTCTCAGATAATTGAATAGCGCTCAATCCTCTTGCAGTAGCTAATCTACCTAATACCAATTGATCATCAAATGGATTTTTAAATTCACCAGCTACAACAAATGGAGCTTTATCATCTTTTATGATAGCCATGGTTCTTTCCATACCTTCATATAAAGCTTTTACTTCACCATATCTTTTTTCCGGATCACTAACCTGAAGAATAAAGTTACGCATATCAAGGTTGTTAACGTTGATACCAAGCGCATTCATTGCTCCCATTAGAATAGGAAGATTCTCACTGATACTTTTAATTTTAGAGGCTGTTGTTCCTCTTGTGCCTACTTGGCTTATAAACTTTTTCTTTGACTCAGTAATCATGTCAGATATTTGTTCAACATCGACAGCTTTATTCATCTTACCCTTGCTGGTTAAGAATTTCTTTCTAAAATTACGGCCCCATTCAGCTTTAAGCTTACTAGATCTCGAGTTTGTAGAAGAAGCATTGATTACTTTTATATTACGACCGTTAACTTCAGTTACATAATAATCAAGTTGAGCTTTGGAGAAAGCTTGGAAAAATTCTGTAATTTTATTTCTTTCACCAATCTTCTCTGAAGTATTTAATTCTTTTAGTCTGTCTACTAATCCTTCTGTCCATGGCTTAACTAGTTTTAAGCCCTCAAGCTTCTCAACCATTAAGTCAAATACATCCTGAACATCTCCTCCTAGGTTAAAGTTAACTAAGTCAGCTAGCATTGGCTCCAAGGTAGTCCATACGTCATCAAATTCAACAAATTGTGGCTTACCTAAAAACCTACCAGGAACAGTAGAAATAACCATTTCATTTTTACCGTTCTCATTTACATACGGAGTTCCGTCAGGATTTTTCCTAAGCTCTCTTTTAGTATCTAATACAGTGGATAATAATAACTTTACATTTACAGACGCAGTGTCTTTAGAATTCTTTGTAAAGCTTTCGGCGAAATTCATTCCAGTGGATTTGTCTTCTTCAGCCATTTCCCCTTCTGGATTTCCATTCTCATCAGTTAAGTCAACAATTTGATCCTTTCTAGCACCTGCTTTAATACGCTTACTTGATGTAAGACCCATGTCTTCAATTTGAGTTCTTACCTCAATAACAAAGTCTTCCTTATATTTTTCAATAAGATCTGCACGCATTTGTGCATCAGGATCTCCTACATTTTCAGCTCTATAAGCATCAATGCTAGATTGAATAGACTCAGCTATCTTGAGACCTTTTATGTTCTCAATGTTATTAAAATCAAATCCCTCCTTAGTTGAGAATAGCTCATATCTAAGTTGATTAGTGATTTCAAATACGTCGTCTGGATCTATTTCTGGAAACTTAATCTTGTTTAAGAAGTCTTTCTTGCCATTCTTAAGTTTATAGTAGAATTGGTTACCAGATTTAAATAATCTAGGATAACCATTATCATCTTGCCTTAATGCACCTTGTTTGTCAGTCCATTTAGCGTCTTTATTGTTTTCCCAATCGCCGAATACTTGTTTGAATGAATCAGAAGCAATTCTTCGTGCTTCTGCATTAGCTAGTTCTTGAGTTCCCAAAATGGTAACTAGCTTTTCCTCAAACTTCATGGCGCCTATACAATTCGAATTCTTTCCCATTTGCTTTATAGCGTTTTAAAATTTATTATATTATACAATCCCAGTCTCCCTGTTCTTCAGTTTTAATTACGTTAGGATCTATTTCTTTTGTGTTTTGTTTTTTATCAATCTTCTCAGCATCTTTTGCTTCTTCAGAAGACTCTACTTCTACGTTCTTATTAGCTTTTAATTCTCTTTGTGCCATTTTATTTCTAGCTTTAACTTCTTCTGAAGCGCGTAAATCTACAAGAATTTCATTTATCTCAGCAGTCTTGCCTGTAAAGATAGCGTTTTCTCTTGAAGAAAGCAAATCATTTGAAGCAATTTTTTTAGCAATCTTATTTAATTGAATTTTAGATACATCGCCTTTGTCAATAAACTTTTTCCAAATACCATTAGAAACAGGATCAGTTGAAGAATCTTCAACAGTAGTATCACCTAAAGCAGCTATTTCTGCATCATATTCAGCATTGATTTCTAAAACAATATCTCCTTTCCACCTTATAGTGGGGTCATTTTTACCTTGAAACATTACAGTAGCTCCTATTTTACCATCTCCTTCTCTTATTTCTAAAACAGAATGTACAATAGTGTCTTCAGGAATTTGGTCAGACATACTTCCATCAGCATTTTTTGTTTCTTTTGGTATTACATATTTATCCCCTAAAGCAATATCTGTAGGTACAGATGCAGTGTTTCTTTGTGTAGAATCTTTATCACTTCTATTGAAAGTAAACTTTGTTTTAGTTAACCCGTCTTTTTCTGTAGTTTTTGTAAAATAAGTATGTTTTCTCCCCTTTTTATCTATATCTGTGTGTACTATCCTCTCTTCTTGTCTTCTTTTTTCTATATTAGCTTTTTCATTATTTTCTAAAGCAGCTAATTCAGCATCATATTTAGCGTTGATTTTATCAAATCTTTTATCTTCAATCAACTCTACTTCTAAATTTAGATTATCATTTTTGTTACTTTTTTCAAATGAAAGGTCATTATTTGATATATCGTCTATTATATTTTTATATCCATATTCCTCTATAATATTATAATCTTTAGCATCATAAGCAGAAAGGGTTCTTTTTAAACCTTCTGCCATTTTATTATTGTCTTTTTCAACATCAATAACAGATTTATAATCTTCAATAGAACTGTACGGTATATTACCAAACATACTATTTAATTGGTTAAAAGCAGCTTCTTTTAATGTATCAAAATATTTATTGTATTTATTAGAAGAATTTTCTTTATTTTGAAATTTATAACTTCTATCTCCTCTTTTATAAGCATATCCTTTTTCAACTAACTTATCCCAAGTTTTAATAGCACCATCTGATAAATTTTTAGAAGCTATAAAACTATAACCTAACTTATCTAACTCTTTCCCTAATGCAATGTATGCTTTCCACCCATACCCTTTAAATTTATCATCTTTACCAAAATCTTTATTTATATCCATTACAGATGCTAGCTTAATAGCTTCATCTAGTTTAACAGTAAAGTTATTAAATGGGATGATTTTGCCATTTTCTTTGACTTCGACTTTTCTCCATTTACTTCCATTTGTTAGATTGTTGTCTGTAGCCCCTGTATCTTTTAACTCTTCTTGTCTTCTTCTTTCTATTTCAGCTTTTTGTGCATCTATTGATTTACTTAATGGATCTATTGTTATTTCTTGAGTAGGAACTTCCTTAATAACAGTAGCTGCTTTTTGAGCAGGTTGAGATAATCTTTCAGCATCATATCTTTCCTTTATTAGCTTACGAACCATGTCAGCATTTTTACCGTATACTGGAATTCTTTTTCTATTTTTATCAAAGAATACGCCGGCAAAGCCTTTTTCCCTTTCATCAACAACACCAGCATTATCAGAAGCTGCTTGTCTAGAATCAATATCTTTGTTAGTCTTAGTTGCTTCCTTAGGGCTCACTTCAGTAACTTCGGGAGTATCTTCAGGCACAGCAAATCCTATATCAAACTTAAATGGAGGTAATCCATTGTCACGGCCAAGAGTTTTATTCTCATTAAATAATGGCTTCTCAGTACCAACAACAGCGTCAGTAGACATTACACCATTAGTCATCATTTCTCTATACTTAGGACCTATTACAGCATCATTCCATTGTTTAAGATTAAGTTGACGTCTCTTGAAGTCTTGTATAAATCCAATAAGAGCATCTCTATTGTCAACTACATTTTTAGGAGTAACAGCAGCTTTCATATCTGTACCATAATGAATCCATTCACCTGTTAAGTGTAAATGAGTTTCTTTACCTGCTGTTTCAGCTGTCATATGTACAAATAATTTAGCAACATCCATTGTTTTAGCATCTTTACCTAATACAGCAAATTCAGAAGGATGATCTTCTTTAAATCTTTTAAATAACTCAGGATGTTCACTTAATCTAGCCTCTTTACCAAGCTTCTTGGTAATAACAGCTATAAGTAAGTCTGCAACAAATGTAGCTTCTACTGTTGTTGGACGTCTTAGGTTAAGTTTTAAAGGAAATGGATCTCCATTAGCCTTAGGAACATTTAAAAATACACCACCTTTGTAAGGCACTGGATTTCCTTTGTCATCTTGTGTTCTTAATACATCTATTTGTAATCCTTCAAAGTCAGGATGATCTGTTTTATCACTAGCCTTAACTAAAGTACCATTTTCATTAGTGACCATTAAGTCTACTTTACCCATATTACCATCAATAAATGGGAAATCCATTATATTGTTTTCAGGTACAGTGTTATCTTCAGTTTCTTCAACATGTAAGTTTCCTCCAAATTGATAAGTAACTTGAGTTTTAGTGTTTCCTTTAAACATCTGTCTAATGATAGCCTCTCTTTTTGGCAATTCATTAGTTTTAAAGAATGTATTTGATGGAGAGAATGCAGGTATATATGACCAAATCTCTTCAGTAAGTTGAATCTTTATAGGAAGATGATTAAATAAAATATCTTTTTCCTCAGATGTAAGCTTGTTTTTAGGATTAGCCTTAGCTCTGTTGTAAATATTAATTGCCTGTTGGGCTAATTGCGAATATTTTCCACCAGGATCACCTATTACAAAATCTAAAATGACTGGTTTGCCATCCTTGATTCCAGTTTTGTCCTTACCATTAAACACCCAGTCTTTCCAACCAGGACCATTAAGATTAGCATACATAGGAACCTTTATGTTCTTATACGCTTTAGTATTAATAGCTCTATCTTGTGACTTCTCTTTGCTTTTAGTAATCTTAGAGACAGTAGTTTGCTCCTCAGCGAACTCATCTTCTACGTTATCATTAACCTTAGCATTGTTAGCATTGGTTATAGTCTTAGTATCTTTCTTAGCTTCATTAACAGCAGCTAACTTCTCAGCTTCTCTAGCCTCATCATTCTTATATTCTTGAGCAACAGCAGCCTCATTAGCTAATTCCTCTATATTCTCATTAACAGTAGCAAGTTCAGCAGCTTTTTCATCCTTAGTTAAGAATGGAGCATCTTCAATTTCCTTCTTAATAGCCTCACCTTGCTCTTCATTCTCTATTTTAGAGTTAACCTTTTCTTTTAAAGCTTCTTTTTTAAGGCCATTTCTATAACTTTCACTACGAATAGCATCATTCTCTAATTGATTAAGCATTATCTCTGCGTTATTACGCTCCTTAACCATATTAGCTTGAACAAGCTCATCAGTGATATCTTTTGTGAAACCTTGCGCTATCCTAGAATCTTCTCTCTTTTTGTCAGCATCTCTTGGATCATCTTTATTTTCAGCATCATATTGTTTAGTTAGCTTAGATATTCTAGCCTCATTTTCTTTTATGATTTTTTCAATATGTGGTTTTCTTAACTCACTTACTTTACCTGATTTAAGTTGATCTTTAAATGCTTGATTCATTTCAGCTAAAGCTCTTAACTTAATTACTCCTTCAACTTTATTAAGTTGAGTTGTAGACATAGCATTAATATTCGGAACAGAATAAGTAGTAGATTGGATTTTTTCATCCATCTTCTTTGAGTTTTCAACAAATCTTTTAGTTCTGTAATTGTTTTGGGCCATTTTAGCCGCAATATTACCTTCGTATTTGTTAGAGAACTTCAAATAATCTAATCTCATCTCTTCAGACTTTTTGATTATTTCAGGAATACTCTTCTTAGCTAATTCTAAATTGAATTCACCACCACCTTGTTGTTCTAAAGCTTTAGCTTCTTCTTTAGTCATGTTAGCTATACCTTGAAGAGATTCAATATGTTGATCAAATTTACCACGGTGCAGTGCATCAGTAGTCATCATCAACATCATTTCATCTAATACCATCTCTCTGGCCTCAACATTATCGTTGTTGTCAGCATCAGCTAGCCTTTGTTGCATAGACATGAAATTCTTAGCACGATCATTAAGTGTAGACCTATAAGTTTCCTCGTAATTGCTTTCGAATTCTCTTCTTTTCTTTCCTTTTCCGAGCTCATTTAAGCCCTTACCTGCCATTTGAAATAAATTACCACCTAATCCACCAAAGAATGCAGAAGTCATCATCTCGTCAGAGCCAATGGCGTCAGACATGATCTCATTATACTTATCTCTTGTGATTAATCCAGCATTTAGATCAGCAAGTGCTTTACCTTGTTCTGCAATATAATATTGGTAAGATTCTTCAAAACCTTCAGACAAGAATGTTCCAATTCCACTACCAACTTTTTGTTGCCATGGTTTTAATTTTAATTGTTTACCTTTTTGAGAAGCCTTAGATAAAGCATTCTCCATTCTACCTGTGTGAGGATTGAAGATTTTACCTAATGCTAAATACTGGGGTATATCTTGAAGTAACATGGCCCAGCCTTTATTGTAGTTAGAAGCAGCGGCCTCAGAAGCTAATTTAGTTGCTTCTTCTTCAGTAAATGGTAATCCTGTTTCTTTATTTGTTCTTGTTAAGTAATCAGCTTTTGCACTTTCGAATGTGCCACTAGCTTCCATAGAATTTTCTATATGTCTAGATACTATTGCTTGAGAAATACCTTCTGTCATCCATGTAGCTTGTTTACCCATGTTTCCTGCAACATCAAGTATCTTAGAGAATTTACCACCAAGCTTACTTGCTCCCTTACCCAAGAAGCCTAATGCTTTGGTTGCAGCCATAGAAGGGATAAGCATGCTTAATGTAGAAGCTACACTAACACCGTTACTAAACCACCATCCTGAATCTCCCGGATCAAATTTACCTGGATTAACAGTATGTATAGCCATTGCATCTTGACTCCATGTTCTTAATCCTTTACCAGCTTCAGTCATAAAGTTACCCCAGTCCTTTTCATTACCAGTCATATAATCCAGTGCGCTACCAACATCTAAGATGTAACCTAAACCTTCAATAGTACCACCTACAATTTCACCAACAACAGCTTGACCAAGCATATTACCTGCTTGCTCCCAACCGGATTGATTCATAGCGCGTTGCTTATTTAAAGCGTCAACGCCACCAGTAGGCATAAAGATGTTAGATCCAAGATAGTCTGTATAATCTTCGATATCTAATCCTTTATACATTTTATCTTGAACAACCTGTGGGCCTCCACCTGAAAATTTAGCTTTACCGTTATTAGGGTCATCAGCTACAACTTCTTCAGTAGGGTCAACACTAGCAAACTTAGCTTTAGCCTTAGGCTTAGTATCCTCTTGAGGATCTTTTTGCATTAACGTCTCATCTGTTGATGCGTTCTCTACAATGCTTAAGTCTAAAGGATCATTAATTGTCTCCTGTACCATATTTATCTATTTCTGCTAATAATTCATCGGCAAGATATGAAGCCATATCTGTTTCGCCGTGTATTTCTCTTGATTTAAATCCTCCAACGTTTACTCTCCATATTTCTTGACCACCTATTTCTTCTTTAGTCCAAACTATTGGAAGTTCCTTTCCATCTACATCAACTTTACTGTATTCTCCTGTAAACTGACCTTCAACAGCTCCTGTTCTAAGTCCACCATTTTGTTTAATCATAGGCATCATAGTATCATTAGCAAGCATTTGTTTACCTTTCTTTTGTAGAGTAGGATCAGTAGATTTCATCAACTCAATACCAGTTTCTCTTTGTTCTTTTCTACCAGCCTCACCTCTTGTTACACTTTTAACTTCCATTACAGAACCATTTCTGTCCTTAATAACTAAGTGTTCAATTGGGTAACCCATGGCATCTAGTCCATCCGTAACTCTTATTTCAAAGTTATATTTAGCTTCAGTTGAAGAAGGGTCAGTTGGATAATTCTCTTGAACATATTGGTTTATTGACATACCAGTATAAGCTTCTGAGTATCCAGCTCCTTGGAAATTATCTGTTAGATTTTGGTTAATAGCACCAATTCTACTAGAATACTTACCAGAGTTTAATGCTCCGAATTCAGTATACGATTCAGAATAAGGGTTTTGCTCAAGATATTTTTTAGATTTATCTTTAAGGGCCCTTGCTCCATCTTTCATTTTATCTACAATACCATCATCATAAGCTAAGTCTTCACTACCAACCCAGTTAAATATACTTCTATTTGCTCTTGAATTTTTGTTAACTTTCTCACCTTTAAGTTCTAGATATTTAGAAGTTAAGAAATTCTCCATTTCATCACTTCCTGTTCCGCTCTCACTTAAAGTACCACTTTCTCCAACAACTTCTTTTCCGCCAGGTAATTTTCTAATAGCATCAGTTAAAGATGTTATAACCTCATCTTGATTTTTAGCTTGTTCATAACCTGGAATACCCTCTCTTAATTTATCATATAAAACTTTTCCTTCCTGTTCAACAGGAGTAAGCTCTTTAAATGTTTCTTTTTCTATACTCTTAATTCTATTCTGGAGATTAAAATACTTAACTTTAGAATCATTAAGACTCTTTTGAGCTAAAGCATACGCATCAGGATTAGCCTTTATTCTCTCTGGAGTCCAGTTAGCAGCTAAAGCACCAGTTTGTCTATCAAGTTCTTTTAAAGCTAAATCTGTATTTTCTCTAATCTGATCAATATTATCAGGAGTAATAGTATTCAATACACCATCAGCAGCTCTAACTAATGCATTAGCTTCTTTTTCTTCAAGGCCAGCTTCAAATAAAGCTTTAGCAGCAATATCAGTTTGAAAATGAAACTTATATGTCTTATCCATTGATTTAACTCCTAATGCGGCGCCATACAATTGTCTACCAAATTCATTACCAGGTGTAAATACGTCAGTCTTTGTACCATCTTCTCTGTATTTTACAGACCATGATCCAATATTTTTTGGATCACCTGCATTGGGGTCAAAGAATTGTTGTTGTTTTAGAGATGCTTGTAAATCCGGATCATTAGCTGCCATAATGGTTAAGGAAGACATAATCTTATTGAAGTCTTTCTCTGTAACTAGACCAGAGGCATATGCTTCATTGAATTGATCTAAATTACCAGCATATTTCATCATCTCTTGATTAGTATCTGAAGCAATAAGTTTTAGATTTTTATTAATCCAATCATTACTCTCTACCTTTTGAGACATACCTGCTCCTTGAAACTGTCTAAAATTACCTAATTCATCAAATGAACTGCCAAAATTACTAACCTGTGAGGTAGCCCATATTTTAGCTTGTTGAGGTGACCATCCAGCTTGTTGTTCTTTCTTAGTTGCAAGATTATTAATATAAGACTGAGCCGCTTTATAGTTAGCTTCAGATTGACCAACAACTCCAGAAGCACCAAAGGATTTCTTTTGAGATGATCTAAGACTACGAAGTTTATTAGATAAGTTTCTATCTACACCTCTTTCCATTAAGTCTTTTGAAATCTGTTCTGATTCCTTTCTAATTCTTTCTAATTCTGCATCAACGACAGGAGCATCACTCTCAAGTCTTTTAGCTTCTAGCGCTTGTAATTCATCAGTTGCCGCCAATGAAGCATCCTGACGAGTTTGTTTAGCTAATGGAATAGCCATTATCTCATCTAAGGAAAGACCCTTAAATCCTGCTGTTGTAGTTTGTGAAAATCTGTTACTCATATTATTTGTCGTTAAGCTTTGTTAACATCGCATTCTTATCATTCATAAATATAGTGATAAAATCCTTAACATCCTCACATTTAATGATAATTCTTTCATTATTGTAAGTGATTACGAATCTGTTTAACCTATGATCAATATAAATATCATCATTGTCAACTACATTTAGTAACAATAAATACGCTCTAGTCATCTTATTTTTTCTTTTTTTTCTTGCCGTTCATATACTTGCCAAGAGCATCAAAGTCCATTCCCATTAGCTCTGGGTATTTTTTGAATAATTGTTCTTTTCCTACTTCGCCAAGGTTGGATCCTAATTGAGAAATCAATTGACTCTTCTGAGTATCATAAGCACCTTGATTTTGCTCATTAGCTAATTGCTCAGCATTTGATTGCTGTAAGTTAGTTTGATCAACACCTAAATTAAACTGTTGTCCAGTTCTATTATCTTGTCTATTAGCTTCACCAGCTGATTGCATAGCGCTAGATAAAGCTTTTGTTCCCTGAAGACTTAATCCTAGTAAATTAGCTCGAGCAGCTGCTCCAGAACCACCAGATGAACCTAATATAGCATCTCTGTTGTTATTTATACCTTCTTGAACTCCTTGAACTAAACTTCTTTCGTCTACTTGTTGTGATTGATACTTGTTTCCAAGTCTACCTCTTGATACTTCATCAGGTTTCTCAAGAGTAGCTAATTGATAAGCATCAGTAACAGCAGGCGCATATCTTAATAATGTAGATGGATCATATCCGCCTTCTTGTGCCGTATCTTGTTCTGTACCTTGTGCTGAATTAGTAAGTGGTTCTAGTCCTTTTAAAGCACTAGATCTTAATTGCTCTTCAGCAGATTGTCCTACTTGAGCCAATCCTTGAGCTTCAATACCAGCATTAACAGATGTTTCTGGTAAACCTCTCATTCCTGTTACTCCAGAAGGACTGATTCCTTCATTTACTGTTTGTTGTATTTCTCTACCAGCTGAATTCATTACAGGACCTCCAATAGGGCCTTGTGTTGTAAGAGATGTATTTCCTTGTGCTTTCAACATACTTACCAATTCATTAGGATCTATATTATCCATAAATCCTCCACCTGCATATTTATTATTAAATGCTTTAGCCTGAGTAGCAGTATTATTTACAGCTATATCTTGTGCCTTTTTTTCAGCGGCCCCATTACCTATAAAACTTCCTGCTATATCAAGAATTGGAGAAGCTATTGCGCCTACACCAGGTATCATACTAGCAGCTCCACTTGCTGCACTCATAATACCTTTAGCGGCATTACCTTCTTTAAAATGATTAATAGCTTCTGGAGCTTTAGACAGAGCTCCTAGTCCAGGTATTGCAGACGACGCTCCACCTAATAAACCTGCTGCTCCTCCTGCTGCGCCCGCCGCACCAGCGGCGCTTGCTGCCCCACCGGCAGCTCCACCAGCACCACCTAACATACTCATTATACCTCCTAGGAAATGATCATTAGTAGGCCCCATTGCAGGAGCTTGTGGTTGTGGTTGCTCAGTTGGCTGAGACTGCTTTTTAATGTACTCTTGTGCTTGCTGTAACCTTCCTTGTAGATCTTGAAGAGTATCAACAGACTCCTTATCTGTTCTACCCTCAAACTTCTTGGCAATTAGTTTACTAGCTTCAGCAAAAGTTTTACCTTTTGTATACGAAGGTAAATTGAACATCTCCATTATGCTATTGCTTTCTTTCTTTTTCATTATGCTATTCTATATTCGTCCATTGTAGGTTTTGTATCTACTTTGGCAATTGTGTTTAATGCTTCTACTACTTTACTATCATCGAAAACTCTAATAAAGTTTTCATTTGTAAGGCCTTTTGCTTTTATTCTTTTATTTAGTTCTTTTTCATCAATCTGCTCACCAGGCTTTAATCCTAGTTTTTCTCTAAACTCTACAAAATTACCATAAGCCTCATGTGGCTTTTTAAGATAACGAACAGTGTCAGGAGAATGCTTTTTCATGAAGCTTCTAGTTTCCTGTTGAAAAGGATTGCCTAATATCTTCATTAAGTTTTCTCCCTGAGCTGCATCAAATAAACTAGCATGAACTCTTTCATGGGTCTCAACACCTGTTTTACCTTCAAATTCAGGGCCCATATTAATTTTATTTTTTGACGCATCATAAGATGCTTTAGATCCAAGAACTTCTCCGCCAATTTCTTTGTCTACATTAAGTCCTTTTAATATCATATTATCTATATCCTCAGGACTTAGCCCAGCTTGCTCAGCTAATTTTTGTCTTGACCATGGATTATTGTATCTGTTTAGAAACTCTAGCGCATTCTTATCATTAATAGCTAAGTCAAAGTTAACCTTATCACTTTTCTGTGTAGTGACATAATTATCTATCATGTAGTCTTCTCTAACATCAGGAACTTCAAATGTCTCTGAAACTTTTTTCAGCCCTCCATATCCAGTTGTTTGCCATTCATTTTTTATAAATTCTAAGGGTTTATCCTCAAGTACAGGTCCAAACACCGGATCAGTAACAGGATTATCAGAGTTCTTTTTAGATTCTTTTTTCTTTGGGTCTGTTGGACCTGTCAAGTCTCCGCCTTTATCGAACATATTAGACAAAGAATCTAAACCTTCATTTATTATTTTTTTTCCATAATCATACGCGTTTTTTCCAGAATTATATACCGCATCACTAGTTTTTTTTACAGAAGAATAAGGTATATTAAAATTATCTATTGGATTTAGTACATTGTCCATAAAATCACCTATTTTACCAATAAAATCTTTTTCTTCGTTAGGATTAAATTTACCTATAAGTTTTGGTTTTGAATCTAATTTTCCATCAGAAACATCTCCAGCTTTTTTTCTTATTTTTGCATAAACATTATTCTTATCACCAGTTTTACTAAAGTCATAAGAATCGTATATTTCTATCTCTCCTGTTTCAGGATTTTGCTTATATGAGACTCTTCCAAATGTAGTAGCAGCCTCAAGTTCTGGAGATACAAAACTACCTGCAATCATATTAGGAGATTTCATTGACAATCCATTGAGATCTTTGCTTATATCCTTGCTGTAATCTTCGTATTCTGTGCCACCTTGGGTCTTTCCAGTTCTTTTTATAGCATTAAGTACGCTTCTATACAGGTGTTTATTAGCTGCCGAGCTTGAATCTTTAGTACTAAACTTACTGTCACTATTTGCAAGACTTGAGACTAATTGAGCCGCGTTATTAGGAATAGGTAAAATGTTTCTAAGAATTTTGGTTGATAAATCAGATTCAGATAGTTCTTCTTTATCTTTTTCTTTATCTTTTTCTTTATTTAGATCACCTCCATCAGCAAATGTATTTGCTTTTGTACCTAATTGAGTAATTGGTCCACCAAGTGATAGTCTATTTGAAAAAACGTAATCTCCAAATTTAACTTCACCTTCTTCAACAGTGTTCATTTTGCCATTAGCGCCTATACCCATAGGTACGCCACCATAAGGATTCTCTTCATGTGTACCACCATTCTCAATAGGTATAATATCCTGAGCACCATGTTGATTTAAGAAACCTCCCATTGCAAGAGTGTTTAAGAAACCTAAATGCTCATCCATTGGTTTGCCCGCAAGCTCACCTGTTACTGGTAATATTTTTTTAGGATCCTCTGCTAATACAGTGCCTTCACCTACTTGTGACCCAGTTTGTGTCGGAGTTTGTGACTGAGCTTCTGTCGGAGCTTCATCTGTATTTTCAACTGCTTTAATAGTACCTTCAGCTTCAACAGGAGCTTTATCATATAACTCTCCATTATTAAGATAGTCTATATAATCTCTTCCTGAGTCTTTAAAGTTAAACTTTTCTTCTTTAATAACCTTAGGAGCAACAGCTGTCTTGTCTTGAACTTTTACATTTAATCCTGCTTCAGCAGGACTGTTTTTAGCAATATCTTGATCTGAAATAGTAGAGTCTGGACCAAAAGCTTTTCTAAATTTATTTATATATTGTAATACGCTTGCATTCTTACCTGGAACAACAAATCCATCAGGATTAGATAGGTACTTTTTAACACCACCCTTACCTAAGAAATGTGTTAGTGCAGCAATATCATGTAATCCTAAATTTGTTCTATACTTACCTTGAAGTTCCTTTGCGTATTCTTTATACGAAGGAAATCCAGGAAGAGTACCATCTATGGCCATATCCATTACTTGCTCTTGAAGCTCAGGCCTGTTAATAAACTCACGTTTAGTTACGCCGCGTAATAAAGGAATATCCTGAATATATCTATACAAAAAATGATACCTACCGGCGGCAGAACTAGTTGTATTTTCTAGAAACTTACCTCCACTAGACTCAACATGAGCAATAGCCTTCTTAAAGGCTTCTCTATCAAAATCTTTCTTTATATTCTTCTTATCCGACATTATTTCCAGGGTTTAATTTTCTGGTGTTTAAAGTTCATACCAATAGTTTTTCCTGTTGATTGAGCTATTGTTCTCCATCCTTTCCATATTGTAATGCCGAATATTTTGTATTCAACAATCTTACACTCAGAGTATCTGAAATACAACAAGTCAGAACCATGCACTTTATACCATATTAATCCTTCTCCAATTATAGAAGTCTTTTTTGACATTTCGTCACCTTGCATTACTTGCCAGATGTCTTCTGAAGGATCCTGAGGAATATACTTTAATCCAGCCTTTATTACCCAAGCTCCATCTTGTCTTAACTTTGTACCATCATACGTATGAAGGTTGTCTATTTCAATTTCTAATGGAATGATGTTATTATTTCCAACATGATTAGGAAAAGAAGTGTCTAATCCTCCACCAAGTCTTTCTTTAAAATTCCAACAAGCATTTCTTTTGTGCCATTTGTAAGCAACCCAGATATCCTCTTTAGTCTTATTGTATCTCAATAAGAAAGAATAATAGTCCATTGAATATCCGTGTGATGTGTTATCATCAAGTCTTGAATCATCCATCCATCCCCAGAACATGCTCCTATCACCTCTTTTCCTGCTCCACCAAGCTGGGAAGAACATAAACCAAGATGTTAAAAATCCTAATGCTCCTAACCAAAAGAAACCTTTAAACCATCTCTTTTTTGCTTCCTTTTTTTCTTCTCTTGTTACCATTATACTGTAAATATATGAAATAAGACGTTAATTGTCAATATTGACTATCATACAAAGTTAATACTCTGTATAATGAATGGTCATGTCATGTAAGACCATATTGTTTCCTGATGTGTTATTAAATGT
>Ga0196901_1000006_pt1 | contig 94951 bp, 79 predicted proteins | sample CB_VirMetaG_FD_169099 | JGI IMG/M metagenome (GOLD analysis project Ga0196901, IMG submission 169099) | Freshwater to marine saline gradient viral communities from Chesapeake Bay - CB_1504_1 Viral MetaG (v3) (version 3) | ecosystem: Environmental > Aquatic > Marine > Coastal | place: USA... | reverse complement strand
CTTGAGCGTTCCACATTTTCGCTTCCATTGTTTTTACATCCTTTTATTTCAGAATAAAAAAATCCACACCCCGACGCGAATCGAAATGTAGACAAAAAGTTATTCTATTTATATAGAATATTAAAAAGTATTAAAGTATACACATTATTATAAGAAAAAAATTATCAGTTAACGATCCTTTCTGGACAAATTAAAGTAAATAGCATTGTTAATATTCTTTTAACCTAGGAGGAAACATTAAAAATGAACTATGATTTTGCCACCGTTTTTAACCGTGGTTGGGATACCGTCTTGGCAGAAGCCCAGCACAACAATGAATTCCACGCAGTTAGCCGTGATAAACTTCGTTGCATTATTAATAACAACACCATCGCTCGCTACCCAATTTGGGCAGACTGGGGCGGTATCAAGCGCGATCTAAAGAAAAGTTATGGAGATACAGTAGCAGAAAAACTGCTATATTCAATGATCTAGCGCATCGTTGTTGTAAAAATACGACATCAAAATCAACATGTTCGTGTTGACATAGGGCTTCTGTGCCATTATAATACAAGGGTAAGTTAACGAAAAATCATAACACTTTCCAGGCACTTACACTTTACACTCAAAGACAAGGAGCACAATATGTCCGAAGGACGCACATTATCCGCCAAAGACGCTAAGACGTCTATTATGCACTGCTTCAACAAGAAGCGTCCGGTATTCTTATGGGGACCTCCGGGTATCGGTAAGTCAGAGCTTGTAGAAGAAATGACCCAGGACCTTAATGGTTACATGATTGACTTGCGTTTGAGTCAAATGGAACCCACTGATTTACGTGGTATTCCATTCTATAACAAAGATACCGGTACCATGGACTGGGCTCCACCAATTGATTTGCCTACACAAGAACTGGCTAGCCAGTATCCGGTTGTTGTGCTTTTCCTCGATGAGTGCAACTCGGGTGCTCCGAGTGTTATGGCAGCGGCTTACCAGCTCGTACTCAATCGTCGCATCGGCAACTATCGTTTGCCAGACAATGTTGTGATTGTTGCGGCTGGTAATCGCGAAAGTGACAAAGGTGTTACCTATCGTATGCCGATGCCATTGAGCAACCGTTTTGTACACTTTGAAATGAAGGTAGACTACGATAGCTGGCTGGACTGGGCTGTTGCCAACAAAATTCACAAAGACGTTGTTGGTTACATTTCGTTTGCCAAACAAGACTTGTATGACTTCGATAGTAAGTCGAGTTCGCGTGCATTTGCTACGCCACGTTCTTGGACGTTTGTAAGCGAACTTCTTGAAGATAACCCAGATGAAAAAACTACTACCAATTTGGTTGCTGGTGCAGTGGGCGAAGGCCTTGCGCTCAAATTTATGGCGCACCGCAAGGTTGCAGGCAAATTGCCTAAGCCAGAAGACATTCTTGCCGGCAAGGTTAAAGAACTGGAAACCAAGGAAGTATCGGCAATGTATTCTCTGGTAACTAGTATGTGTTATGAACTCAAAGACGCCGTCGACAAGGGTGTTGATGAAAAATCGTTCCATGTCATGGCTGACAACTTCTTTGGATTTATGATGGATAATTTTGAAGTAGAACTGGTTGTAATGGGTGCTCGCGTCGCACTTACCACATATGAACTACCATTCAAACCTACTAAACTCAAGAATTTTGACAAGTTCCACGAAAAGTACGGCAAATACATTTTAAACGCCAATAACTAAAAAGATATTGGGGCATTTTTGCCCCATTGTCACATTGACTTTTTAACTAAAGTTAAGTATAATATATACATTAGTTAACAAAAACGGAGTTCCAAAAATGGCTGCTGGCACGACTCAGAACAAAGAAGACAAGAAGTTTGACAACTTAATTGGACCGACCGATCCTGCTGTCGATCGTGCCAGCCGCGAAAAACTAATTGGTGCTCGTGTAGGTTTGCTACTTAATTCTCCATTCTTTGGCAATATGGCAACTCGTCTACAGTTAACTAACGCAGACGATTGGTGTCCTACTGCTGCTACTGACGGACGTAATTTTTATTATAATAGCCGTTTCGTAGAAATGCTCAAAGCCAAAGAACTAGAATTTCTGTTTGGACACGAAGTGCTGCATTGCTGTTATGACCATTTTGGCCGGCGTGGTGACCGAGATCCGCAGTTATGGAACATTGCAGACGACTATGCAGTAAACTCAGACTTGATTAAATCCAAAGTAGGGGTGCGCATTACCACTGTTCCTTGTTTGTACGATCCAAAGTACGAAGGCATGTGTTCTGAAGAAATCTACGACAAGCTCTATGAGAATGCCGAAAAAATTGATATCAATCAATTACTGGACCAAATGATCGATGAACACCTCGACGGAGACTCCGAAGGTGAAGACGGTAAAGGCAACAGCAAGCCTAAACTAAGCAAAGAAGAACGCGACCAGATTCGCGAAGAATTAAAAGAAGCAATGTTAAGTGCTGCTGAACAAGCAGGTGCAGGAAATACTCCTGCAGGTGTAAAACGTTTAATTAAAACATTTACTGAGCCAAAGATGAACTGGCGCGAACTGTTGCGTCAGCATATTCAGTCAACTATCAAAACCGATTTTAGCTGGATGCGCCCGGGGCGCAAGACTTGGCACATGGACTCAGTTATGCCTGGCATGACCAATGGCGAAACAACTGATGTTGTAGTTGCCATTGATACTTCTGGATCAATTGCGGAATCGATGCTGCGTGACTTTTTAAGTGAAGTTAAAGGTATTATGGAAGAGTTTGAGCAATTCCGCTTGCACTTGTTTACTTTTGATACTGATGTTTATAATCCTGTGACTTATAGTTCAGAAACACTAGACAACGTAGAAGACTACGATATTCAAGGCTATGGCGGCACTGATTTCACTGCTATTTTTAATTACTTGAAGAAGGAAGCAATCGAACCACAGCGTCTTGTTGTATTCACCGACGGTTATCCTTGGGGATCTTGGGGAGATCCAGATTATTGCGATACACTTTGGATTGTACATGGTACTCGTGATGTAGAAGCACCATTTGGTATTACTGTTTATTATGACGAGCATTGATCCCAGAGATTGGTTTGAAACACGTAGAGTAAGCTGGATGCCAGCACACTTTGCTCGTGTTAGTATTGACAATGTAGACATTTTTATGCATGGCGAAGCCGAAGTGTGGATTCAAGAAAATACTGCCGGGCGGTATAGTGTTGTTACCTGTGCCGTGCGTCAAGGAAATAAACTGTTATCTAAAGTATATGCTGGGTTCGAAGACCCTGCTGAGGCAACATACTTTACTTTAGGTTTTTTAAGCAAACAAAAAAATAACGGCCATTAACTACGCCGTTAAATACACACACGCTATTACACAAGGAGATTTATAATGAGCGAAGAAAATACTGTCGAAGCTGCTGAAGAATCAGTAGATGCTGCAAACAATGTTGGTCTAAACGTTGGTGATTTAGCAGGTCTACGTCAAATTATTGCTGTTGCTGCACAACGCGGCGCATTCCGTGCTGAAGAAATGGAGGTTATCGGACGTGTATATAATAAGTTGAATGCTTTCTTGACTAGCCTTGCACCACAAGAAGAAGCAGCAGCAGCAGAAGAAGAAGCAGTAGAAACTACCGAGGAAACAACCTCCTCAGAGGAATAACATATGTTTTTAAAACACATTGGCAAACATAACGACCGTAAAGTAGTTATAATTTACCGCAAAGTACCAGATGAAGGTCATATGGCATTAGTATCATATACAGATAATTTGCCAAGTAATTTTCATGATTCCATCATGGAAAATTTAGAAAGTCCGGCCGGCCAAGCAGCAGAAGAATTAGCAGACATTCTTTTTAGAAATCTGTTACCCGACGGTCGTTCAATCTTGCAAGCAATGCACGCAGAAGGGTTTATTAAAAAGGTTCAGACCAATCAGGTGATTTTAACACCAACTGCCAAGAGTAGCGCACGGTTAGATGAAATTAATCAGATTCTCGACGACATGGCCACTGGTGAAGATGCTGCTAAAAGAATGAAGGATCTGGATGATAATGCAGGCTTGGTAGACCCAACAGCATTGAAATCTACTGATGTCGTAACCGACGATCCAATGAGTGATGCTAGTATCGCAAATGATCTCTTAACACAAAGCCAAAAAATGGCAACTGAAGCCGAGGGGTTACTTGCAGAAAGCAAACGTTTAGAAGCAGAAGCATATGCAATGAATCCTGCTCTTAAACCAAAACGTGCTACTGCTAAAAAGAAGGCTACGGCAAAGAAGCGTGTTGCTACTAAAGCCAAAGCATAATAGTAGTCCTCTTTATAATGAGAACAATAAATGTACCTAAGCGAGGACTTCTACGACAGATGGCAACATATAATCGATAACATTGATAAAACTAATGTTCCGGTTGAATGTATTGAACGACTTGTAATTAAACTTTATGGTGACATTGGGCCTAAGCAAAAAACTGTCAACGTTAGAATGCTTAGAGAAAGCGGTTTAGACCCAGAAGAAATTGAAATAATTATTTCTAGAACTCTTACTGATTTTCAAGATGATATTCGTAAAGTAGATTTCTTTTTGGATCTAGAAGCTGTTGCTGATATTATTCAACCCGAAACAGAACACTTTCTAAAAAATTTATGAAGGCAATTTTCGCAGTTGATGACACAGGTGGATTGGGCAAAGATGGTCACATGCCGTGGCCTAAAATTTCTGTCGACCTAAAACGATTTAAACAACTCACCGAAAATGGTATTGTTGTTATGGGTCGAGGTACTTGGGAATCTACAGATATGCCTACTCCTTTGCCCAAGCGTCGCAATGTTGTTATCAGTAGCAGAGACGACTTAGATTTGCCCAATGACGTTATTCATATGTACGATACATCAATGTTACATGCAACACCAACAGCATGGATTATTGGTGGTGCCGGATTAATCAATAGTGTGTTTGATGATTTAGATTATATCTTTTTAACACGTGTTCCAGGCGATTATGCTTGTGATACGCATGTTGACTTAGATAAGATTTATGAAAACTTTAAGATTGTACACGAAGAGAAGTTTGATGATCACACATTTCAGGTATTAAACAGAAAACAATGAGAGAATATCTAGATGCGCTTGGACACGTATTACGTAATGGACAGGATCGTACCGATCGTACTGGCACTGGGACTCGTAGCATTTTCGGTCTACAAACTCGTTACAATATTCGTGCCCACTTTCCAGCAGTAACCACCAAACGACTTGCATGGAAGGCAGTTGTATCAGAGTTGTTATGGTTCATCGAAGGGTCGGGTGACGAACGCAGGCTGGCAGAGATTCTACACGGCACACGCGATCTAGAAAAGAAAACTATCTGGACAGCTAACGCAGAAGCAGACTATTGGAAACCTAAAGCAAAATACGACGGCGATTTAGGTCGTGTGTATGGTGTACAATGGCGTGGATGGCGTAAGTTTAATAATTATTCCAATGAATCAGATTTAGAAGTTGGTCACTATCAAGAAATAGATCAACTTCAAAACTTAATCAAAGGCATTAAACATGATCCATTTGGTCGCAGACATATTTTAACTGCTTGGAATCCTGGAGAACTAGATCAAATGGCACTACCACCATGTCATGTACTAAGCCAATTTTATGTAAGTGATGACGGGGAACTTAGTTGTCAGATGTATCAGCGTTCAGCAGATATGTTTTTGGGCGTTCCATTTAACATTGCTAGTTATAGTTTGCTCACATACATGATTGCTCAAGTATGCGATTTAACACCAGGCACATTTGTACACACAATTGGTGATGCTCACATCTATCTCAATCATCTAGATCAAGTTAAAGAACAATTATCTAGAGAGCAACTGTCACTCCCAACGTTATGGCTTAACCCAGAAATTATAGATATCGACAAATTTACAATGGATGACATTCAGCTTCAAAATTACGAATGTCATCCACCTATCAAAGCACCAATGGCGGTATGACATAAAAATGAAAAATCCTTCTCGTCTGATGTTTGTAGGATTAAATAGATTTTCTGATTTATTTAAAGTGCTCGATTATGACGCAAATTTATCTCCTAATTTTGATCATACATATATTTTTTGTGGGCCAAATGAGTTAACATTTGATCTTCACAAGGTACTAGTAAATTTAGGGTATAACGGAAATAACTTTACTGTATTCAATGATACTGTATTGTTTAACCACTTCAAACTATATGACTTAAATATTGATTTTTATAAATTTGGAGGTTGGATCACACAACAATTTATAAAATTATTAGCATTGGATTATATTAATGAAGACAGAATGTTAATTCAAGATTGTGATACATTTGCTATCAATAATTATACATATTTTGACGATAGTAGTCCTGTACTATTTTACATCCCAAACCGTAAACAGTCTCCAGAATACTACAAGTATCTTAAGGATTTTACTAACTTAGAACCATTCGATAATCACTGTTACGTAACTGAATTTATGCCGGTTACATCTAAATTGTGGAGCAGTCTTAAAAATAAAATTGAATCTATTCATGGCAAATATTGGCTATTAGCAATGTACGATCAGTTTTCTCAAGATTTCATTGGAAATCAAATTTGGTTTAGTGAATATGAGTTGCTAGCAAATTGGATGTTACATCAAGATAATAGTATTAAAACGTTAGAACAATCAATTATAAGGATTAACGACAGTCGTCATAACTTCAATTGTGTTGGGTTCTAAAACTAAAAATTAAAGAATTTTATGACCCGCATTAAAATTCTAGAATTTAATGTCGGCGATGTGGATAATCTTGATCTCGTTGCTAACATGATTGTTGAGAGCAAACTTAAAGGCACAGAGCAAGGACAATGGGCTCTTGACAATTCTAAAGATATACGTTATAGTATTTCAGATCAAGCTGACGGTTTGAGCTACCTTATTCGCGTAGAAGCAGAAGTAGAAGATTCTGCTGCAACTTATTTTAATTTGCGTTGGGGATAACATGAGAGCAATGGTTGTAGGTGGTGCTGGGTTTATTGGGCACCACGTAGTCAAAGAATTACGAGATCTAGGTCACGAATGTATCGTCCTGGATAACTGGACTACATATGGCATCTTAGAACCTAAAGCACATCAAAAGTTAATCGATGAACGTATTACATATATGGGTCATCCGACTATGTGTCCGTGGGATATTTCTAGCACTAATCATATTAACTCTAGTTTTAACAGACATAAACCAGATGTTGTTATCCACTTAGCAAGTTTTCCACGTGCTAAAATTGTAAACACCAATCCATTAATGGCTCGTCATACTATGATCGACGGACTAGAAAACCTGTTAACTGCATCAGTTAATACAGGTGTTAAACGTTTTGTTTACATTAGTTCATCTATGGTATATGGTGATTTTGAGGGAGGGGTAACCGAAGATGCTCCTTGTAAGCCAGGCAGCATTTATGCTGCCTATAAGCACGCAGGTGAACTATTAACCAAACACTTCGCAGACAAGCACGACATGGATTATGCTATTGTACGTCCAAGTGCTGTGTATGGTCCTCGTGATGTTGAGGATCGTGTAGTAAGCAAATTCTTTATGAACGCCATCCAGGATAAACCACTTAATGTAAATGGTGTGAATGAAAAACTAGACTTTTCATTTGTAGAAGATGTAGCGCACGGTATTGTGCTTGCTGCTACGCATCCGCTTGCGATGAATGAAACATTTAATATCACACGCGGCAAAGAGGACACTATCCTACGTGCTGCCGAACTTGTCAAGGCAATTGTAGGCAAAGGCGATATTAATGTGCGCGAGCGTGATATGAGTATGCCATCCCGTGGGTACCTAAGCACAGACAAAGCATATCGTTTAATTAACTACGAACCACGTACTAACATAGAACAAGGATTCCCCATTTACTATGAGTGGATTCAAAATTCCCTTCTTCGGGCTTGACCGCCAACACTCTTATTTAAAAGATGAATTACTAGAAGCGACAGATCGTGTGCTTGCTAGTGGGCAGTGGATGGCTGGCGAAAATACAGAACAGTTTGAACAGTGGTTAGCACATAAAACTCACTCGCAATACGCAATCACTACGCATTCAGGCACTATTGCACTAGAAGCAATTGCAAAATACTACGAACGTTCTAATTATATTCCTGTTAAGCGTGCGTTAATTCCTACACTAACATTTCCTGCTACTGCCAATGCATTTATTAACTCTGGGTGGGATGTTGAATTTTTAGATTGTAATCGCAGCGGACAAGTAGAATGGCACAAACATGTGGATGGTAGCACAGAAGGTATTGCTGTTGGGGTTGGTCTATACGGAGAAGAAATATGTGATGTTCCGCATATTCCTTTTATTGAAGATGGGGCACAACATTGGTTGGCGGATGATTGCAGGCATCAAGGTCTAGCAACTACTATTAGTTTTGATCCAACTAAAAACTTACCAAGTACAGGTAACGGCGGTGCTATTGTAACTAATTCGGAAGTTATGTATGAATGGTTAAAAGGTTACTTTAATCACGGTAAACATCATGTTCCATTTGCAGGCACAAACGCACGCATGAGTGAATTAGAAGCAGCTCATCTATTAGTTCGTAAAAATTATTTACAACATTGGCAAGGACGCAGACGTGCTATTGCTCGATATTGGATATATCGTTTCTCAGATACACCAGTGCGTGTATTATTGAGTCATATGGGAAATCACGCACTACAGAAATTTGTTATTGAAATTGATAACAGAGATCATGTAAGAGTCAATCTAGCAACAGATGGTATTGAAACCCGCATACATTATGAAAAACCTTTACACGAGTTAAAGCAATACGAAAAATATAAAGGACCAAACATGATGAGCGTTGCGAGCAGTTTAAGTAGACGTGTTTTAAGTTTGCCTTTCTACCCCGACTTGTCTGGCGATGAAGTGGAGTTTATAGCAGATCGGGTTCTACACCATGTACAGAAATAAAGTATTCTTGTAACCATTTCCATTCATACGTCTTGCGTAGTTCATCAAAGTTTCCGTTAACCTTTTCATAGTAAGCAACACCGTCAGCTGCTCCCTGCTTGCTCCAATATCCAATTGCACCTTCGCCTTTGGTTAGCCATTGCTTTAGACGATATTCTGTGTCTATTGTAGATTTTGCGTCTTTTAATTTAATTGCTTCGCGGAAAGCAGAGCGCCAGGCAGTCCATGGATCATCTGCATAGTTAGCAACTCCACTTAATACAGGAACCACTTCGTGTTCTTGATCCATTGTAAAGTCAAGACCTTGTGCTTCGTTATGTAAAGTTAATTCTTTATGATATGCAATCATTGCCATGTGTCCGTACTCTAGCCCATTAATGGGATTTTGAGCATGGAAAATATAATGCTTGTTCTTTTGCATACGATCCGGTTGCCATGACCAATCAAAGTTTTCATCTACAGTTAGTTTAGCAAATACACAAAACGCCCACGGCGTTTCACTTATGCGCAATGCTGCTTGATATGCTGCAACACGACCGTCAACGCCATCACTGCGAACTAATCTATTAGGTTTACCACGCAATATCTTTTGCAGGTGTTCCCAATTTTTTTCGGCAATTTTTTCACCATTGGAAATAAACACAACATCTAGTGGTTTATCAACTAAATTTCTACTATATGTTTTGTCAATATATGGATAATCGTACAATTCTTCTAAAATCGCCGTTTTTGCGTCTCTAGGTACTACTACAACACTATTTCCAGTGCTAAACGGTACAATAGTGCGTGTTTTTTCTCTCCATAGTGGAATAACCGGTGTTTTGTCTACAGGACGATCAGTAAATAAGGTTAATGGCTCTAAAAAGGTATGCGCCTTAACAGCATCTACAATGGAGTTACCGTTGGTATGAACTATTGGCATAGACCATCTTGGCACATCTATACTGTCAACAAAATGTATGGTATCATACCATTCTAATAATTCAGCTCTAGCAATGCGGTTATTAAATGTTGGTGTGTTTACTAAAAATGTGTCTCCAAACTTTTCGCCATCGCTTGGAAAAACGTGTAACATTGTGCCTTGCCATACTTCCGGATGCCAGGAAAAATCAAATTTAGAATAATCACAAACGCTAGAACATACCCAAACATAATCGTGTTCTTCACGAGATAATATACGTTGCAATGTTCCTTTGTACGAGCTAATAAAGCGAGCAACTTTTTTAACTGTAAGCCCTTTGGATTCTAATTGTTTCTTAACTGTTTCTGTTTCCGGATTGCCATGATCTATTAGATAAACATCCTTTGTTACACTGATACTTTTAACACGTTCTTGAGTTACATACTTTGTTGCAATTGCACCTTCGATTTTGTACAGAGGACCGCCGGTCTTTTGCCATTGTGTACCAAACTGATAATCATATGCTGGTTCTGTTGCATCTGGGTGCCATGTATAATCAAACCCTTCAAGCTCAACATCATCAGGAATAATCCAATTATCATCTATGGTTGTTTTTGTAATGCGATTTTCACGAACATATTTTACTACCGTTGCACCTGGCATTACATAACGTGGTCCACCGGTCTTTTGCCATTGCGTACCAAATTGATAAATGTACGGCGGCTCTGTTGGATCAGGATGCCATGTATAATCAAAACCGTCAACTTCTGTGTTATCCCAATTATCTTTGCTAGGCAATCGATATGCAGTCATCCCAGCATGATATTGTGTATCTGTCCATCCTCCCTTAGGGCATAGACAAGTACCCGAATCCTTATTCCATTGACTAGCATATACGTGTCGCTGATGTGCTTCCCACGGCTTAGGCTCCCAAAGAAAATCAAACTCAGAATAGTCACATAAGTAATGTATGATCCAGAAGTATCTAGTTCTACTTAACTCTTGTGCTTCTTCTAAAGTCTTTACTTCACGCTCGTGAGCAAATTGATTTGGTTTTGGTCCAATATAAAATACGTCAAACATTATAAATTATGATTCGAATTGATGAGCTATATGATAACACATTTTGGCCTTGGTTGCAAGAACATGCTCCCGGTGTACGAATGTTTTATTGTGATCCACCCGGACATACTAGTGTCGATTGTTTATTTAATCACGGTTACGATGATTGGCATAAAGAATTTGATTTTATCTTTATGCACGATCAAGAGCCGGTAGATTTAGATTTATATCAAAATCTCTTCGACGAAGTTGCATCACGTAATGCAGATCTATCATTAGATACTCCGTATCCGGTTACTGATCCTCCAGAACCCTTTCCTTATTGGGATCCATTAATCCACTCAATCGATATGCTGCCTCCATCATGGGGGTACAAATACACAAAGGCGCAAGGCGGGATTGTTGTTTCTGAAAAAGGTGCATTTGTTGATAAATTAATTGATACGTATGGATGGAGAAGTTATTACTACTTCTGGCACGGCTGGGCAGCATTAGACTGGTATCGTGGTTATGATCGTACATTTTTAGTTAAGCGTGCTGTTACTCGCAATCCAACTAGAACATTTATGTCTCCTAACCGTATCATCGGCGGCCATCGCGACCATCGCGTGTTATTCTTATATGAAGTATTCAAGCGTAACTTACAGCATAATCATATTAGTGCTCCTCGTACCTGTCCTGTAGAACATACAGACATTACACACATTGCATCAAAATATCAGGATCGTATTCCTGATATTACTCAGGTACTATCTACAGAAGAATTACCAATTACATTTACCAATGAAGATACTCAAAAAATGTCATCGTGCTGGTTAGATAACTTTGATGCTGCGACGGATAGTATGTTTTACGTGCCTACCGAAACTATATATTTTGGCAAGCGTTTACATATTACAGAAAAAACTTTTAAAGCCATTGCGCTTGAAATGCCTTTTATACTTGTTGCTCCAGCACACAGTTTAGAATACCTGCGTTCTTACGGATTTAAAACATTTGGAGATTTTATTGACGAAAGTTACGACGATGAAGAAGATGACTTAATTCGTATACAGAAAGTAGGGCAATTACTTGAAGATATAGATAATTTATCATATAATGAAAAACAACAATTATGGGAGCATTGTTCAAGGGTTGCTACACATAACTACAATCACTTTTACAACGGTGCTTTTGAAAAGATTTTATGGGAAGAATTAACTGCAATGCTAGAACAAATCAAACAAGATTATGTATAAATTTTACGTAGACAAGATTGCTAAAAACGCTATTGGGTTCTCTAAACCGCACCCAAACTGCACCTTGTGGAGTGCTAAACCATATACACCAGAATGGAGACAGTTTAGTACACAGTGGCCATATTCCGAACCAGTGATGTTGTTTGAGTACATGGATTACTGGAATATAGAATATAAGATAGTAGATATTCATTCGACTGATAACAATACATTATATCCAATTGCACTTAGTTTTTTTGATTTCGCAGTTGATTGGTTTAATTTGTTTAAACCAGAAGTATTAACAAAAATACATCAAAAAAAATTAAAGGTGTTATTCTATTACAGCGAAGGCGATAATCCCGAACGTATTAACAATAGATTAACAGAGTTATGTGAGAAATACTGTATACCCAGGGAGCAAGTGTTGTTTGCAAGTGCTAATAGTGCGTGCCGTGATATACCTTATTTCTTTCACATAGTTGATGACGAATTATTGTTTAACTTTCGTAATAGAGAAACCGATCCTGTTGAGTATCATGAACGTGTGCGAGGTAAAAAGTTTACAGCATTAGTTAGAATGCACAAGTACTGGCGTGCTAACACAATGGCTAAAATATGGGAACATGGTAACTATCAACAAGGATACTTTGGATACAGTAGCGAAATAACTGCTGACGAAACCGAATACGATAATCCCGTTGAAGTAGATCGGTTCGCAGGGTTGCGTGAACTGACACGTTTATTTTTAAAAGAGTTGCCGTTTGTCGCAGATGATCTAAGTGTAGTTCAACACAACAATCATACACTAGCGTATCCGGAGCATTACAAATGCAGTTACCTAAATATTGTACTAGAATCACACATGGACGTGGATCAAAGCTATGGTGCGTTTCTAACAGAAAAAACATTTAAACCGATTAAGAATGCACAACCATTTATCATATTTGGCGGACCGTCAAGCCTACGTTTGCTTAGAAGACTAGGATATAAAACATTCGAAAGTATAATCGATAACAGTTATGACGATATTACAGATACAACAAAACGTTGGGACGCTGCGATTAATTTAACATTAGATTTAATCAGCTTAAATAACAAACAGTTACGTGAGATATACATGGCCTGTAAGTCTGATATACTTCACAATCAAGAATTATTTTTGTCAAACAAAAAAGATAGAGTTTTAAAACTTTTAAGAGATATAAATGAATCCAATTAATGCCTATACATCGTGGGATCCACTAGAAGAAGTTATCGTGGGTCGTTGTTATCCACCAGAATATTTTGATTTTATTCAGGATGATACTGTACGCAATCAGTTACAACGTGTGTTACGTGAGACTGAAGAAGATCTAGATAACTTGCAAAAAGTTTGCGAAACATATGGTGCTACAGTTCGTCGCCCAACATTACAAATTACAAAAGATCAATTTTATCAATGGCAAACACAAGATGGCGGAGCGCCTTTGCCACCATTAACACCAAGAGATTGGCAAATTACATTAGGTGATAAATTATTACGTGTATTGAGAATGCATGAACTTGATCATATTTGTGATGATTACGAAGCACAAGGTGGCAAAGTCATTAATCCTCACGGCGATTATTATGATGAAAATTGTATTCTAAATGGCGGGAGTGCTAGTTGCATTGTGCGTGTGGGGCGTGACGTATTTTTTGACAATTCAGAATTCTTAACTGAAGCACAAAGTTCATGGATTAAACAAAATGTACTAAATGATCAGGATTATCGATTTCATGAAGCACGCACTGAAGGACACGGCGATGCTGTGTTTGCTATCTTAAAACCTGGTGTTATTCTTAGCACGTATCATGCAGATGATTTAAATTTAGATGCAGAGTTTCCAGGGTGGGACTTTTTACGTTTAAATGATAGTTCTATTATTGCTGCACAAATGATCGGACGTGTTAAAGAAGAAAACCGTTTAGATGAGTCGTGGTATTTACAAGGTGATCGTCCAACAGAACAGTTCAGAGATTATGTTAATAACTATCTAACACACTGGTTAGGTTATATTAATGAAACTGTGTTTGACGTTAACTGCTTGGTATTAGATGAACAAAACGTTGTTTTTAGTGCAGAAAACAAAGAAGTATTTAAATTCTGTGAGAAACACGGCATTAACCCTATTGTTAGCCCGCTAAGACATCAGTATTTTTGGGACGGTGGTGTTAGTTGCTGCACACAAGACATTCGCAGACGCGGCGGATTAGAAACTTATCTTTAAAAGGGTTCCATCGAAAACGGATACAGCGGCGTTTCTTTTCCTGTACAAATTGGATGATCTAATACATGTAACGCATAAAAGTTAGGAATATTATATATAGAAGACTTTTTGCAGATTTTCCTAACTTCATTTTTTTGGTTAAATTCTGTCAACGCCAATTCTTCCCCGCAAAACGGGTTAAACATAAAACTAGTTTCTACATCATCAAAGTATAAAGGCATTGCAGGTAAATATCTTTTTGCATCCATTTGAAACAATGGAAATGCATTTATTGTACTTGTGTATTGGTCTAAATCAACACTAACAAATCCTAAAACTCCAGAGAAATCATTACAGAACTCTGGAATAGTATTTTTAACATCACCGATTACAAGGGTTGCCCGATTGTTAATCTTTTCAAGTAATGTGTTGATATCAACACGAAAATCACCCGGCAACCAAAGTTCTGGATGATCTCTGTAATCAACCGGCGGCGGCATCCCGTTTCCAACATCAAATCCAGTTATTGTAAATTCTATATCAAATTCATTTCTATAAAATTCAGAATGTTCAATTAATGACAACAGTCCGCCGCCGTTTGCCACTCCTAACTCAATTACATCTATATGGTCTAACCCTAAACATTTTGCTTCCCAAACACTCATTAGTAAGCCTAAAGATGTACTTCTGTTTCCTTGAATTTCTAGACTATTTGATCTAATACGACTTGCAATATCGCGTATCTTATTCTCAATATTTCTTAACTGCATACCTTAACACCATACTTACGTTCAAAACGATCAGCATCCTTACGATTGTTTACCATCGGTTCTCCGCGAATGTTTAGACTTGTGTTTAATAACATTGGGCAACCTGTTAGGTTATACCAGGCTTCGAGTAACTTACGAATACCGGTATCGTCTTTAGGTACTGTTTGTACACGACTTGTTCCGTCAACATGCACAATAGCAGGAAATTCATCTGGGTTGGTACAACGTGCAACTGCCTGCATATAAGGACTAGTTTCAAACCCATGTGGCATATCAAAGTATTCGTGCGCATATTCTTCTAGTATAACAGGTGCAAACGGGCGAAAACGTTGTCTGCGTTTAATATCATTTACCCGATCTTTGATATCTGGACCTCTGGGATCTGCTAATAACGAGCGTGTGCCTAGCGCACGTGGTCCAAATTCAGCACGTCCTGATGCTACACCCACAATCTTGTGAGATAATAATTCATCTAATAATTGTTTAACTGGATATTCTCCAGGAATGTTTAATCCTAAAAATGCATTAACCCAGTTTAACTTTTTACCATACGCCAGTGCTGCTGCGCCCAATGAACTACCAGCATCACCTGGATTAGGCATGATCCAGATATTATCATAAAAGTTACCTAGATTACGATTTGCTAAACAGTTAAGAGCAACTCCGCCCATGTATACTAAATTTTTACTGGTACCTAATTGTCGTGCTTTGCTCATGATATTGTAAATCATTGACTCGGTGATCTCTTGTGTTGAGCAAGCAATGTTTTCTAGGTTGGCAGAATCATCCAAGAAGGTACCGGTACCAATATGCATGTTATGTTTGAACTGTGGAGGGTTAATTGTTTCAACAAATTCATCAAGAATTTCTTTGGTGTAATATGGCTTACCCCATCCTACCATGCCCATTAAAATATATTCTTCGTCCAATGGGCGCAACCCACAACGCTGAGTAAATGCTGAATAGAATAACCCAATACTTTGGGGGTATTTCATACCCCAGAGTTTTTTATACTTTGCTATACCATTCTTGTTGTACTCGGCATGCCAAATACTAATAGTATCTAGTTCTCCAATCGCATCAATAACAACCACAGTTGCGTCCATGTATGGACTTGTTTGAAATCCTGCTGCTGCATGTGATCGATGGTGGGTATATTGTTTTAATTTTTTATTGTATAATAGATTTTCGTGTCCGACAAACTGTTTTAATAATACATCACGCAAACTAAAGTCCCATTGCGTAATGCGCTCGCCCGATCGGAACTGGCGCAGTTTCTTTAACCAATGATTTTCATAATATGCTACGGTATCAATATCACCATAACCGGCTGCTTCTTCTAGTATATCATAACACAAGTTTTCATCGTGCTTTCGTTTACTATAACGTTCAGAATGTCCGGCAAATAGTATATTGCCGTTACAGTCAATTACACTTACTCCGGCATCATGGAAACCGGCACTGATACCTAATATGTTACCCATTTCTTACCTTGTTGTTGTATATACAGGCTTGTTCTAACACAGTCATTGGCGCACCTGCTTCGCGTGACAGTTTAATCATTGCACGTGTATCTTTAGGAAAGCAATGTCCTCCCCAGCCGCGTTCTTTGGTTACGTATGAATGATCTGGGCCAATGCGTTCGTCTCTACATAAACTATAGCGCACATTGTTAAAATCCGCACCTACGTTCTCACATAAGTCATATAACTGATTAAAGAAACTTACTTTAGTTGCTAAGAAACTGTTTTCAGCATACTTAACAAGGCTAGCTTCAATATCTGTTATATAATGTGCTGCAATATACGGAAATGCTTTTGTCCAAACATCAAGCCAAAAATCTTGATTGCCGCCGCCAAAAATAACATAATCTTGTGTTGCAAAATCTCTATCAGCACTATTAGCACGTAAAAACTCTGGACTATATGTAATCTCGTGATTGGGAAATTGTTGTTTTAGATCTAGTACGCCTTTAACGTCAACTGCTGATTTGATTACAACCGGAATAGCACTATCTATGGTTGTTAAAACTTGTGCTACATGCGAATAATCGCACGAACCATCGGCAGCACTTGGTGTATTAACACAAACAATAACACCGTCTATATTGTTATAATCCTCTATGGTTTCTGGGCCAATTTTGGGATCAACAACAATAATATCCATGTGCTTGCTAAATTTAGCAGCAACAGCATGACCAACAAAACCATATCCTGCAATTGCTATATTCATTTGTAGATAAACGGATCGCGCTTACGTAATTCTTTTAGTTTCTTTCTGTAACGAATTTCAAGTTTAATCTTATTATATAATCTTCCAAAAATATTAATCTTCTTTAAAAATGCTTTCATTAATGTTTTCCTATTGCTATAATTTGTCTTTCAACAAAATCTGGATCGCTCCAGTGATAATCATATTCAGCATACGCATCTGATGTACGAATACTGTAAACATCTAAGTACTTATAGAGTGTATTCCATATAAGTTGATAATCTGTTGTACTAAATGATTTTTGTAAATCTACCTGCCCAACCTGCGGGTGCCCGATTGTTAAACTTTTATCTTCTGGATCAAACCCATTTATAATTAACCATTCTTTAAAATCAGATAATTTCTTTTGCATAAAATCAAAATGACTTGGATCTCTTGCCCATTCGATATCAAAATCGCCTGCTGCTAATGTTTGACTACGTAGAGTCGTTGATACTAATTCATTGATTCGCGAATCTCTACCTTCATCATTAAAAACTTCCCAGTGATGTTTGCCTACTGCTTTGTTAACTCCGACAAAAACACCTCCTAATGGCCTTCCGATAGTTTCAATACCAAACAATTCGTAATCCTCATCAGTAAGTTCAAATTTTGGAGCATTAATCCAACACATAAGTTGGCTAGGTCGCATCCATTCAGGCATATGATGTTTCTTACCGTAACTCAATGCCCATGATTCAAATTCATGACATAATAAATTAGTTTGTCTGATGTACCATTTTTGTTCTGGTGTTGCATTTATTGCATGTTTCGATGGATTTTGTGTAGTTCCTTCGAGTTCTTCAAAATATAAATGCAAGTGATTAAAATGATCATGGTTAACTACAATGCGATCTTGTCCATCAATATTTGATGGCTCGATCGCTAAGGAGTTTTCAAGAGTAAAATGATCGTTAATTGTATAATCAATTGGGCTATTGTTAATATAATCAATAACCTTATTAATTTCATCGATTAAAACTTGTCCCGAACGAGCACCATCTGCAAATCCAAAAAAGCAATAATTCTTTTCTAAATGCAAATTACGATTAAGTATATCGTTAAGTGCAGTAAGCCATTTACGCGACAAACTATTATCGTATATATCAAAATAAACAGAATGTAGATCTCCAGTTGCATAGTTACGCAACCGCATTTCTATTTTATCTAAAATATTGTTCATTGTTTATTTTTTTTATTAGTAAATTTGCCCAAGATCTATGTTGTTTTGGTCCTGGGTGACTATTATCTGTGCCTAGATCGAGCCATGTTGACATATTAATTTTTTCCATTATGTATTCATCAATATTTGGCAGCATTGATAGTATCCTATCTGCCTGTTGTATTACTAAAATAATAACATTAACGCCTAACTTTTTGCAAATATTAAGAACACATTCGATACTTGTTACATTTCTATACATAATAGTTTCTATATCTTGCGATCTATATTTCTTATGATCTATTATTCTTCCTTTCTCGTCATCCCAAAATGGATTCCTATATTCATGAGGAAGTCCCCATATAAGTAAATCTCCTTTTCTAATGTCCGATCTTAAAATTTGTTCGGCACTCCATTCGATACTCATTCCCCTCCTAGCCAAATAACTAACAGGTATATTAAAATGTTCTTGCACTAAATTACCATATCTTTCTTTATCGGTGACTCCATCGCCAGCGGATATACTACACCCTGCTACCCAAATTTGAGGAGTATCTATTTTGCGAAAATCTTCTAATTTATTATATTTGTTATTGTTTGTTAAATTTAAATTTTGAACGGTATGATATACATTATTAATATTAACAAGAATAGTTTCAGTGAAGTATTGTTGACCAAAAATATAATTTAATTTTTCATTTTCGTCATTCCATTTTTCCGGAGGATAATAAAAGATTTTATCTGCTTTTAATAGTATGTCATACAATACTATTTGATGCGATGTTGCATCTGGTAAATCTGCCAATGATGTATAAATCGTGGCAGATTTACAATTCAATAGAAAATCTTTATAATTATCATAATTTACTAGATAACTAGATTGATCATATTCTTTTGCTTTATCCGCTAAATATTGACCATTGTCACCTACAAGCACAGTAATCATTAATTTTTCACCTCAATTCTGTTCCACCACTCATATATTTCTAAATTCTGTTTTAATATTTCTGCCATTGTAATTGGTTGCGTTCTAATACTTTCTAGAGTTAAAATTCTTTCTTTGCCTCGACGCATACCATCTGCATATTCATCTGGCCATTGCTCTTCAAGCGTGGGCCTATTCAGTAGTTGTTCTAGAACATCAACTAACGGTTGTTGATGTTTATCGGCATGTGGTTTAATCCGTTCTAACACAGACGAAACATACGGTTCTAATATGTGTCTTGGCAAAGAAAGAGGACTCATTACAATGTCTGGACTAAACGCAAAAGTAACCTTAGCAAGTATCTGTGTATTTAATTCCTTCGATAGCCAAAACATATTTTCTACTTCAAAAAGTCCCGGTAAAGTTAGCGTGAAATCTAAACGCATTTGCCTGTCATTTGTTTGTATCGCTTGCGCATCTTTATAGTTTTGTAAAAACTGTTCCCATTTTAATCCTGTGCGTATATATTCACCAACAGCACCAGTACCGTCTATACTCGCACAAATTTGCCAGTCTCGCAAATGTGCTAAAATATCTGTATATAGATTTAACCCCTTGTAGTTAACCTGCGAAAGATTGGTATTGTATCTAGCATATACACGTAGACCATCACCTAATTCAATAACGCGACGCATATACTCCCAGTGTTCTTCAAACATCAATGGTTCACCGCCGACCCAATAAATTTCTTCTACACGATGCTCTTCGACTGCTGTTCTAAGTTCTTGATCAACTGCTACAGTTTGAAATCTTTGTATCTGCTTACGTACCGCAGGAAGCATCCAGTTGTTTTTTGGATTACTTTTATCCCACATATTATGTTTCTTTTCTTCTGCTTCCCAAGAACTAGAAAGCATATCGCCGCACATACGACATTTAAAATTACATAAGTTTGAAAACCGATAATCCCAACTTACAGGTTTCATTGTTGTATAACCTGAATCGTCTGTGGTTTTCCATATTTGATCATATTTGTGATTAAACAAATGTTTAAAATAACTGCGGTATACATCTGTATTAAGAAGTTTATGATTACATACTTGGCACTCTTCTGGTATATCGCCCAACATCATTTTAACACGCACATTACGCACGTGTTCTGAATTCCACCATTCATCTAGTGTTAGTGGATTATAATTTCCTGTTCCTGATTTGGTGTCAATGTACTGTGTAAAATTTTGCGCAGGTTCTCTGCTAGCGCAACAAAGACGACGTTCGCTTTGCGGCGATAGGTATGTGTGCGTCCAAGGCGCCATACACAAGAATTCTGGTTTGACTTCAGGCTTTTCCAAATAAACACTCTGCTAATTCTGGCAAATAATCACGCATATTCTGTTCTCTACGTTTGTCCATACGCAAGATATCTTCGCGTAAAACATCTGAATCAGTGTCTTTGCTATTCATAAAGAAAGCAATATTTTTAAACTCTCGATAGTGTTTTGGATTTACTTCTGCTCTCAATAATCTTTCTGTAGCACGTAGTTTTGCTTCCTTGGACAAACTAGTTACGCAATACTGTGGGGCATCGTGTAACATATTCCAGTATACAAAATCAAATCCTTGTTCATCAATCCAATTAGCAAGTTCTTCTAAGTACATTACATTAAACACATTAACTGTAGAGCAAACTTGTAATGTTAAATTATTACTGCGTTCACGCAGACGTTTGAATCTCTCTAAATTCTTTTCTAATGTACGCCACTCTGCTCCATATCGTTGGTATTCAAATCTTTCACGTAAGTCATCAATTGAAAACGCGACTTCAACGTGTTTAAACGGTTTCCAAATAGAATCATTTTTTGGATATAATGTTGTATTAGTGTTATAGTGTATTTCGATATTCTTTGCATAATCATTGTCGATTAAATATTGCAAAAAATCAAAATGTTCTTGAATCATAAACGGTTCGCCACCAGTAAATTCAATATATCGAATTCCTGAAGACATATTATGTAACTCGTCCCAGAAGGTTAAACTTTTTCGTGGCCAATTTCCGCTGCGGTTTGCTTTATAAGGGAAACTATCCTTACGATCATTTAATGGAAGTTCTCTTAATTCTTCACCAGCATAGGTACTAGAACTCCAGGATCCACAAATACGGCACGCAAGGTTACAGATATTTCCTAATTTTAAATCCAAGAACATTAAATCTCTTGAGTCCGCTGTCCATTCTTTATCAGTTACAAACATATTTGACAATCGCAAAATAGTATTCATGCGTTTGCTAGTTCGATTTGATTTTTCTTCTTCCCAGCAATTATTACATTCAACGGGCTGAATTCCTTTAAGGAACGCCGAACGTAGTTGATTCATATATTCTGATTGATGAGCTGTTTTTAAACTATCCTTGTTCAGATCAAATTTAACACCATGATTGTTAACAATCTCGCCCTTAAACATACAACAGGGACGAATTGTACCAATTGGACTAGCTTCTAGACTAATCCAGGGCAAAACACAAAACTTACTATGTGGAAGATTCATTTTATCTACTTTACTTTGATCTGTGATCATTTTATCTTTAACCAACCTTGCCAATTTAATTAATTCTTTTCCATTGAAATACTGCATCGGTTGCGGATCAAAACTAATATGTTCAGCAACCCAGGATATATCGTCTAAAACATTTTTGTCTTCCGAAACTATTACAACAAAATCATTGCCAATATCAATATCATTTAATGCAAGTTGAATTTCTATTAACTTCTGTCTAGTTTGAGAAGCACTGACTACAAATACGATTCTTTCATTAGGGTTATACTGTTCTCTAAAAGAATTTTTACAAAACTCATTAATTTCCGTCACTGTGGTACTATCAAAAATTACAGTTGTATTAATAACTTCAACTAATTCATTAAGTTGTTTAATCATATTTGTAATTCTTTTAATTCAGGTATATAATCTAACACATTTTCATTGCGAATGCTATCTAATTGGCGAGTCTTATCCCAAAACTTTTGTAATAGTGCTGAGTTGTCATTGTTTAAAAAGTTAAGAGCAGAACGGTAACCAGTTGAAGCACGGGTTAAATAATCTTGCGGTTCAAGCCATTCTAAATGTCTGCTATATCTTTCTCGTATCGCGTCTTTGTATTCCGGGGTAGCAATATCAATTCTATAATGTGCTGGATCTTGTAAAATATTAATATTAAAGTCTTGCGGGTTAATCCACCCTTTTAAACACCAGTCTCTATGAAAGTCTGTAATATGTAATGCGTTAAAAATGCTTAATGTAGCACTAATGTAAAAATCAACATGCGGACATTCTTTGCGTAAGTCTTGAATATTTTGTTCGACATCTGCCCAGCGTGTGCCTGAACGAATATACTCTGCACGGGCACCCATTGCATCTAAACTTGCACCTACACTAACATTTGGAAAATGCTCCCACATATCAAATGCATGTTTGTCTCGTAGTTTTACTTGTGTAAAGTTTGTGTTATAAATCAGTCGAACATCAGTACGTCCACGTTTAATAAGTTCTTCAAGTATAGCATAGTGTTCTTCCATCACAAGAGGCTCACCACCAGCAAAATAAATCTGTTCTACATAATCAATATGTTCCAACACTTGCTCTAACAAGTCTGTTTCAAACTTGCCAGCATAGGTTAACTGTGGGTTATTCTCTTTATACTCTGGACCTGCTAGTGCAATTTGATCCTTGTACCATTGTGAACTAAAAATGTGGCCACAACTCCTACACTTGAGATTACACAAGTTACTGAAACGAACATCCCAATAGGTCATCTTAAAATTGGCGTAGGCACCATCAGCGTCAGTTTCCGCTACACGCTTTATGTGCTGACCATGATGTTTGTTTGCTGACTTGCGACCACTAAAAAAGCCTGCCTCGTCTTGTTCATAACAACGAGTGCAGTATGAATTCTTTTGATTATTTAACATGTCCAAACGCAGTTTCTTTATGCGTTCGCTATTTGCTAGTTTGTTTAACGAGTCTTGTTTGGTAGTGCCCACACAACCTGCACTCATCTCTGCGTGACAACAAGGCCAAGTTTCGCCTGTAGGATATGTGTGCATGTGTATCCACGGATAGATACAAAACGTTTCGCTGTCTCGCAGTAATTCTGTTTCTCGCTCTGTTAATTCATCTACCGAGATCTTAACAGGTTCCCAACTGTTATAATCATAACTCATATAAAATACCTTGATTTAGCAACACTTGGACTAGATATTCTGTTGTCCATTTGTAGTGTCCTTCAGCAGTAGGGTGGCCAGCCAGGTAACCAGCTGCCGATTTAGGATAGCAAAGGTTATGCATGTGTGCAACTTCATCAAGTGTTTGCATTCTGTTTATTAGAATCCATTTTGAGTAATCTAATTTTAAATTTAACCTTTTTAGATGCTTGTTAAACTTAAATTTATTAGTAATAATGTCTGTGTCAAGTATTTGTGACAGTGTTGTAAATCGATAGGTATATTGGTTTAGTTCTAAATAGTTATAGAGATTTTGCATATTAATCCAATTTAACAGCACTTGCGTATTTTCACCTACTAAAGACCGGTAGGTATTACAAAAGTCTGTATCTGGACCAAAGTTGTCTCCGCCTAGTAAGAAATACTCGCTGTGTTCGTTGTACCTATATTCTGGATGCTGTTTTTCTATGGTGTACTTGTCTGACTCAACAATAAGACTGGCGCGATCTAATCCGCTCCACATAACTAATACTAACGTATCTAACGGAGACATATTGTTAGCAGACAGATAATGCATTACGCTTCTAGATATATGCTCATTGGACTCGCTAGGCACTGCTAAGTTATGAATTTGCATGCCTGCGATATCAGCAAGCATATTTCCCCAAGATATACTTTCGTGATAATCGTTGGCCGTATAGCTACATCCGCTAACAACTAAGTGTTTGTACTTAGTCTTATAGTTCATTATACCATTCTCCAATGACAGGGAATGTTTCTGCCAGGTTTTTGCCGCGACGTTGATCATATTGTGCATAAAACTTTTTAAAGTCATTGTGCAGCGATGGCATATCAAACGTATCTGAGTGCGGAGTCTTAACAACATCTAAATAATCAATTAGTCGTTGCACATGATTAATCTCATGTTCATGCAGTAGTAGATTTTTATATGCATGTTCTTCTAACCAAGTATCTAGTTTGTCTGCATAATCCATACGCAAATCATCTGGTAATACCAATGGCGATTGAAAACTTGGAAAACGTAATATGTTTAATGTAAACGAAGGATAATCCTGACCAAAACGTTTCTTTAAATCTAGCATCCAATCTAAAAACTCTGTTAATGATTCTAAGCATAATGCATTAATAGTACACATAACATGGAAACCGTCCACTTTGCCTTCGGTTAGAACACGTTCAACATTGTGTTGCCATTGTTCCCAATTTAAACCATCGCGTATATATTCTGCGTGTGCTCCAATACTTTCGTTACTGGTATATAACTGGAAATTTTTGATGTTATGGCTTGCTTTAATTAGCTGATCAAGTTTAGCATCGTCGATTCCAAGATTACTGTTTAGAGCAAATTTCACCGGGCTTTCATTCTCAACAAACCAATCAATGAGTCGCATGGTGTGCGGGCTCATCATAGGTTCGCCTCCGGTTAAGCGTAGCTCTTGTAGAGTTTTGTGCAGATCTGATTCCCACCATTTAAAGAACGCTTCTACATACGGATTAGTTTCGTTTGGCTTATACAACTGTGCTGCATCGTGTGTGTGCGTAAAGTGTCCTCTACCATCGCTAACCAGTCCTTCATACGCACCGTGTTTCTTTAAATCTGTAACCCATTGCGTACTAAACGCAGGATTGCAATACGAACATGCAAACTGACAAGTTCTGTCAAACGCAATTTCTAATGTCTTTAAATCTACATCTTCATCTGGATTTAGCATATATGCTTCTACAAGATCCTGCTCAGAATAGATCACACTTTTATAAACACGGTCGCTAATAGCGTCGCGGCCCATGTCTTCGATCTTCCAACAATACTCACATCCGGGCGGACGTTCTCCTACTTGCATTTGCGCACGATCTTGTTTCTTTTGTGGAGTATTGTGTAATGCTTTTGGATTAGCAACAACATCCCCAACACTTACTAAATGTGCCGGCGGGTGGTGGCAACTTGTAGTCATGCCGGATCCTAGCCAAATAGTAGCATTATACCACTTAGCTGCACAAAAGCTCGGACTAAAACCATCGATATATCCTTTAACTTCTAAGTCTGTATTTCTATCCTTCTTTCTTAAGCCCATATGTTACTTAACCTACAATCGTTTTCAATAAATGTTTTATCTACATATTTCTCATCCACTGGCAGTGGATTTAACACATCAGATAACTTCGCTCTTTAAAATTTAACAACTTATACCAGTCACTATTTTTAAATTATGAGTCAAACCAAGTCATGTTAATAACTAGATTTTGATTATTTGGAAACGCTTCGTCAACCTGCTGGCAACCATTGTTCCAGATCTCTTTCTCTGGTTTTGAATATTGATCTACAGATGATGGTGTTTGGCCTAATGTTATCGTACTCATTGGATATACTTTTTATAATAAGTCTGATTATAATGCTGGTATTTTTCAATAAACTTTACGGCTTGGGTATTTAAATCAACAAAAAAGTTTTTATTTACAACGTCAACTAAACGTTTGTCAGATAGGCCAATAACTGTTGCAAAATCTATAACAACATCAAACTCTGTAGGATCTGTAGCTGTTACCCATTCTTTTACATAGTTTAAATTATGCAAAGATATCATTTCATTGGCAATTATTTCTGAATCTCGAATATTGGTTAGGCTGTATTCAGGCCAGTCATTTCCACGCAAGTTATTATATGCTGTCTCTGTCCACGACTCAGGATTTGAGTCAGCTTTAAAAGTTTTCTGTGCAGACACTAACAAAAAATCATCAGGTTTACAGTTGATCAATGTTACACACGATCCAGAATAAAATTTTTCTATATCATTTCGGTTTGTAAAATGTGTAGTCCCAACTGTAAACTTTTTACTTTTATCTGACATCAAAAACGAAAAGTTGTTTCCTGATTGCCATTTTCCAAAACCAATATCGTGGCAGTTTCCCTCGGGCGAAATGTAAACATTGTCTAAATCAAAACCTTGCAATCCAGATAATAGTACTAATTCTAAAAAAGTTCCTGATGCACCAGTCGGGTGATTTATTACATATTGTTGACTGTTATCTTGCATAATACCTACACTCCCACCAGGTAATCATCTCTGGAAATGTTTCTGTAAAATTATATCCATGCCGCTTATTATATTCGTTAAAGAAAAACTCGTACTGAATTCATCGACCCATTGCTTAATTTCCAGGTCTGTTTCTCTACCCGGTTTACGTAGTTTGCTCATTGAATAACTCGTTTAATTTTTTATCTTGTTCTTGTGCAAATTCAAAGAATCTTTTTCTATTATAAACTAGATCAGGAAGCATGTCAACATACATACTGTTTAAATCTGCTGTAGTTAGATATTTAACGGCTTCTGTGATAGCTGGGATTATTTGTTCTTCGTTTACATCTTCTAACTCAACTGGGAAGTAATGCGTAAATGTTTTAAATCCGTTGTCTCTTAACCATTGATATATCTGCGGCTGACCGTTAATAAGGAACGGGCGCATGCCTATGATTGGTTTCCATGTCTTTTCAGTGACAAACATAGGATCCCACGGCCGCCATTCTGTTTCAGATATGATGTTCAAAAAGTGCTTGCGCCAGATATCTAACCTTCCAAGACTGCAAACATCAAACGGCACACCACCAAATGCATTATAGCCGCTTACAGACTCTGGAGCATAATCTTCTGGTGCATCATTATTAATTTTTAAAAATACATCTGTGTTAATGCCTTCGCTTGCGTCATAATCAGCATTGTTAAGTCCTAATGTAACAATACCATCATCAAGTAAATTGTTGTGCTTTAAGGATTCAACAATACGAATTCTATGTGGTTTGGGTTTTCTATTTAAACACATGTATTTGTATTCTATAGTTTCTAAACGCACATCTTCGTCTGTGTAATTTGGAAAATCCTGATAGCTTGCAATAGCACCTGTGTTAAATGTATATGGCCCAGTATTAAACGAAGATCCAACATGAAACACACGGTTTACACCAAGACGTTGTTCAATCTCGTTACGCTGTTTTTCTGTTATTGTTAGAGGGTCAACAGGAGCCAACCAAAATAGATTATCGTACGTCTTATTAATGCTACAAACCTGTTCCCATATTCCATTTTTAAACTGCGGACCTAGCCAGGTGATATTAACTATTAAGTTACGTTCGTTAGGAAAGTTAAACTCAACTTGACGTTTTACTGTATCAATAATATAATGCTCTTGTTTGCCCCACGGTTCATTAATGGCAAAATGTGTTCCAATAAATGTTATCATTGATTGGCCCAGTACTTGCATTCATTCCACCAGGCTGCCATTTCCGGAAATACCTGCAAAAAGTCATAATTGTGACGATGGTCATATTCATTAAAAAATCTATAGAAATCTCCCTTGTGCTTTTGTGAATTTTCAATAGGTGTTTTCATCCAAGCAATGTCTCTGTCCAGGCGTTTAATTTCGTAATCTTTAAATCCTTTAAAGCGTGTTCGTGGTGTTTCAACATGTTCCATCATCCACATCATTAGATCTTCTAGTTTGTCTGCGTACATATCCGGAAGCAATCGCATACTCTGCCATTTGGGAGTGTGCAATACAGGAGTATCAAACCAAACACGCTGATAGGTATTACTATAAAGTTGTCTTAATCCATATATTCCAGTAAACAAATGTTCTAAACTGGTTACTGATAGATTATTCATTGTAATAATAAATGTTAAACTACTTCTATATGGTACTTCTGTTAAAAATTGATTTACACGATCCCATAATAAATTAAAGTTTAGTCCAGCACGCATATATTCTGCTTGTTTACCAAACCCATCAAGTGAAACATATTGCATAAAATGTTCAACATTCTCACCTTCATTACAAATACGTTTCACATAATCAATATATTTGTCCCATAGTTTTTGTTCTACACTGAGATTAGATGTTACATTTAGGTGTAAGTCTGGTTTTGGATTCTCTAATACATAATCAAACACACGATATGTGTTTTTATCCATTAGTGGTTCACCGCCTGTCATGCGGAAATGTTTTAAATCAGGATACAACTCTGGCCACCATTGCCAAAATGCTTCTACGTATGGATTATACTCTGAATGCGGAATAGGTCTACGTTCTCCTTGGAAGTGTACAGGATCGTTATGAGGAACGCTTGTTGGATACGCACCATGTTCTTTTGCCTGGCGCATCCACGAACTGCTAAATTGGGGTGAGCAATAACTACACTCTAAATTACAAGCAGAGTTAAAGTTCACCTCAACATACGCAGGGTTAGTGTCTGCCATTGGGTCAGCTACAACTTCATCAAACTTTTCAATAGCCCACGGTTCTCCTGAACGGTAGTGTCTATCACTAAGTTTTCCGTTATCTTCCATTGCCCAACAATAGAAGCACTCCTCAGGACGTTCGCCTGCGATCATCTTTTCACGCTGTAGTTTTTTATAATCAGTGTTATGCAACTTACCGGGATTTCCGGCGAGTTCTTCTACAGGTATTTTGCGTAGTGGTGGATGATAACATGAGTTATTCATGCCATTGGTTAAATGCAAACTTACCTGCTTCCATTTAGCCAAGCAGAAACTTGGACTCACTGTATCTAATTTTTGTTGTGCTATTTCTGCATCACTTAAGAACTTTGACTTAAAGTCCTTGTCTACTTCGTCACCTTTATTTTGGTTCATTATATAAATCTAATAGTCTATTATAATTATGATCTAAGATATCTTGCATATTCTTTAGCATCCAACTAATCTCTTCGGTAGATTCTTTTGCTAGGGTATCAATTACACGAGTTATTTCATGTATAGAGTGGGTATGTGGATCTTCGTCATATCCCTCGTCCCAAAAATCATTAAATGTTTTAAATCCCAAATTGCGTAAATTCTTTAGATAGCCTGCCGGGCCTTGCACAATAAATGGAGTCTTTAATAATATTGGACGCCATATCTTTTCGGTCGGGAAAAATGTATTTCCGGTAAAATAGGTTTCACAAACAATCTCAATAGCAAATTGACTGTACTTGTTTAAAAAATCATCAGAGTCATTCTTAAATAATTGCTGTGCAGGATTAATATCAAGAGTCTTATCGATTTCAACAGATTGTGTATTAATCGGGCACTGGTTAATGTAGTTAGCAATATCTGTTATGTCAGTAATATTGTATTCGAGCATTAGTCTCTCTAGACCAATGTTAGCAGCATAGAACTCGTTGTCTAAATCTAAATGATTTGTGTGTAATGAAATATTGCGATGATTATTATAAAGGTACGACGACAAGTAAAGCCTTGGTGCGTTTCCTCGGCCGACAAATAATCCAAAATGTTTTAGATCATTTGATTTTTTTATTGTGGATTCATATTCAAGTGCGTTATATACCAGGTGTATAGGAAAAGTCGATGACGGCTCTAGCATATTACAAGTTTGGAAAGTAATGTTACCGGTATAGTTAACAGTAGTTTTAATGGTATCGATATATTCATCTATGCCAAGTGTTGTAAAGTCTGGGCCTTCTGAGTTTAGGTCTATTAGCAGATCCTGATTGGTATATAATGCTTGGGCTATTTTTGAATGGACCTCCACGGTGTTCCACACTACACTATCGCTAGTTTTAACCTTAACTGTTATCATCTAATAGAAAGCCTGATACCTGTAAAGTAAACTTATCTTGAAAGCCAGCATTAGCACCAAGATGCCACACCTCTGAATCCCACATTAATGCATCGCCGGCTTTCCAATGTGTAAAAACTGTATCACCGTACTGTATAAAATGTCCCATTTTCCAGTCTTCTAGATGTACATTAGCACGAACTTTTAATCTGGTATCGTTAGGATATTTACTAGTAATCTGATAAAACATATCTCTGTGCAAAGGAATAACACATCCTGGACGTTGTCTAATAGCACTAACAGAAATTACTTCCATACCTAATTGTTTACCTAAATCTTCATAATCAATTTGTGTGTTGTCATACCATAATTGATTAATTCTTGTATTATCGTAAGAATACGAATCTGGAAAACCGCCATATTCTTGGTGTATATCGGCGCACTCAGTGATTTGGTGTTTAATGCACGATCCTTCGTGTGTATTAAAGTCGTCATTAACAAACCTACTATAATTAATATCTAAATGTTTTTTATTAAAATACATTATCATCCCTCTTGTGTTCTAACAACATCTATCTCACGTACAGTAGCACCCATATTGTGCCAATTACTGCGATAATGATGTTTAAAAAATTTACTTGATTTTGCGTCTAGTAGAATCATTGGCAAATCTAAACGTCCTGTTAAACGCTCGCCATAAAATTCAATCATTTCATGCGGATCGTTGTTTTGTGTTGTAGACCATAATTCTGCTAAATTATCGAACCATTGTACTTCTCGGTAATCCCAGTCTTCAAGCATAGTCATAGATGTGCCTTGACGTGCACCAGCAATCGCCCACGCTCCGTTTTCTACATCAAGTCCAACATTGTGCCAAATAGTTAAATGGTCCATGTTACGCTTATGCACTGCATCCTTAAACTCGATTTCAGTCGGTTTACGTCCACGGTCCAAACACATCTTAACACCTTCCCTAAAACCTGCTCGCCACGCTTGAAATGCACTGCCGTTTGGATATGTTGTACTATAACAATCATGCATAGACCAGTACAATGGATCAAAACAAAATTCTACGCAGGTATCATTAGACCCGTCTGATGCTTCGTGTGTTTTCATGTTTCGAATGAATTCACGTGTCCAGCAACTTAATCCACCGTTGCCGTACATAAGCCCATTAATATGATTAACTGCTCTCCAACGAAACACAGCCCGCTCATACTCTGGCGTTTTCATTTCTAGTTGTAGATTAAAGAATTCTGGATTTGGCAAATTATCGCCGTCAATAAGCACAAAACGTTCGGTTGTGCTTGCTTCTGCGGCTGCTTTGTGTGCAGCATCTGAACCTTTTACTCCGTCGACACGAACAGCCCAAGGTATCATGTTTTTAATTTTAACCCAGAATTCTTCTTTCTGTGGCTCATCATAACTTAGATACACAACATCCAAGTCGGCAATATCAATAATATCACTCATAGCGTTTTAGTTTCCACGTTTGGTCAGGAGTAACGATTGCAACATCTATACCTTGTGCGACTGGTACAAGTTTCTGATAAACATATTGTCTGGGCTTAATTAATTTTCCATCAATAACTCGCACATCATAGCGTCCACTAGCATATGTTTCTTTGTCTACTATAATGTAATTACCCAATTCTTTGTCGATTGAATAAAAAACAGGTTCGCCTAGATCGTTATAATATAAACGATATTCTAACTCTGAATGTTCTGCAGGCTGTTCTGCGTGTTCAAGTGCTTGCCAAAAGTTTGTCATATACGGGTTCCAATTCTTGTGCAAAGTCTTTTTGATGGTAGTGTACTGGATAACGCTGACTTACAGTATTAATTCTAAACTCTCCATCAATTAATTCCCATACAAGTTGTTTACACCAATCATCAGCAGCGATGTTATTGATGTGTTTTTTCATGTGTACCAAACTTGGGTACGAAGTATCGGGTAGTGTAACACGTTCTACACCGATAAAACAGGCAGCCATTGCGTATACTAAATCAGTGTTAGCAATTTCGCCCGATCCGCCGCGCAAACTTTGCTTATATACATCCCAATTTTCAAAAATATGTCTTACTCTAAAGAAAAAATCTTTTGCTGTTTTACTAACACGCCAATATGTAATAGCATTATATACATCTGGCAAATTATTCAAATCAAATATTTTACGATAGTGTCTTGATGTTGCCGTATGTTGTAAAAAATTTTTACTACCTTGTGTTACTACTACATCGCGATGTTCCAACATAGTCCACCAATGATCAATTGGCGCAGTAACAATCATATCTGCTTCTAACTTAATAGTTTGTCTAAATGGACTAGCAGAAAACACTTGCCAATCATCAGCCCATCCACCTACTGTAGGATATGGAAACTGTTTTACATAATCAAACACAGGATCTGAATATTCTGTATCTGTTAACAAGCATATCTTTGCTGTTGGGTGCCAGTAACGTAGGCTTTTTGCAAGAACACGTGCGCACGCAATGTAATCTACATCAGATGTGTTAGTAGCAACAATTAAATATCCACGTTCTGCTTCAATCATACAATGCCTCCAAGTGCTTTTTACCCATGGCATGAAAATCCATGCCAGACAATTCTATGCGTTTATTGTCATAGCGTACTGTATACACGTTATCTGTACGTGTTAGTACGTGTTCGGGAACAACACTTTGTAGTGTCCAGGGAATATCGAACTGTTCTGCGTTAAAATGTCCGTCAGCAATGTTTAATGCAATACTTAGTGCATAATCATTTCTGTATGGGTGTTTTTTAAAGTTATACAAGTTAGCATAATGCTCGTAGTTTGTTTCGACCATCTGCATCGCGTCAAATATAGCACGTGCAGTGTCGGATTTTGTAAAGTACACAACAGTCGCCCACCACATTGGAAAACGGTATTCACCAAACGTGTTTAGCTGTTTGCTCCAACCTGTACCAGTAACACTGTTTGCATTCCGATGTGCTAGAAAATCTTGGCCACTTCTAAACAAATTTAACAATTGGTCGCTATTTACAATATAATCTGCGTCCAACAATACAGTTTGATCGTATGGTGATAACTCGTAAGCACGTGAACGTCCAGAATTTAACCACTTTACGCTTTTATCGTAATCCGCGAACCAACGTGTACTCGAAGTTTTTGTATCTATATCGGTTATAATAGTCGTAGGTAGGCCTAAATATTGCTTAATGTTTTTAGCACTACGTTCTGCGAGTTTGACATAATCAATATCACCGTTATTATGTGCAAATATTAAACAACCTTGCGTCATTTAATTTCCAGCGCCTTTCCAATTGTGTTATCAAGATCTTGCATTGTTGTATGTAAATCTTGTTGAATTTCCAATACCCGACGTTTTGGATTTAGATTAAATTTAGCAGTAAACCAAATATTAACACGATCTGCAATGTCTACTAGCATTCTAAAAATTTTACGTTTCATACTATTCTCTCTAGTGTATCTAAAAACAAAGCATGCGCTTCGGGCGGATTGTGGTTATTAACATTATGTGGGCCAAATGGCATATCCCAGGGTTGTTTTTCGTATGGCGGCCATAAACTATCGCCTAGCCAGTTCCATCCCATCCAAAACATTGGGCCAGGCATAAAGATGAAACGCAGTCCACTCTCTTGTAAAGCACGTAGTCCGTCTCTAATAACGCAGCCATCGATGTTGTACTGTAGTCCCATATCGTGCAAATCTGCAATATATCTTTGTACTGCCTGTTTAGTATCTTCACCAACATCAATATATTGTGCTTCGACGATATTTGCTAGTGTATCGCTTACAATAAACACTTCATCGTGATCAAACTCTTGCTCGCTGCTACACTGATATCCTCGATATTCAATATGCTTTAATTCAACAGGTGACCTCCACCCATCCGGATTACGTACAATATTAATTCTATCACTACTAGTAGCGCCAATAACAATTAAGTCTGGTTTCTGTTTAATGGCATAATCAATTTGCAGTCTAATAGCAAAATTTGTAGCGCCAGGACGGGCAATACAATGATATTCATATTTGTTGCGTTCACAAAACTGTTGTAAAAATGTTGGGAAACCACATGTAGAGGTATCATCACTCATAAAACTACAACCTAAGCTATATAAGGTTTTCAAAATAACTCCCGCTCAGTTAGTACCTGAAATTCCATATTATATTCTTTACAGTATTTCTCTGCCGCCGCCCATTTTGCCTTATTAACATGCCATTTCATTTGGTAACGTGGTTTAATCTCAATTAGCTTTTGTCGCGGATTGCCGTATTTGTCAATATAGTCAACATAAAAGTCAGGATAATAATTACGCATACGGTTTTCTTTAGGATGCATATATGGAATATGAAAACTTTCCGAATCCCAAAATTGTATTGCATCCGAACGATCACAATATAACATAAACCTACGTTCCCATAGACTACGATAGATAGGATCTTTTTTACCTAAAAACTTTGATTTGTTTGTAGGGGTAAATTTACCTTTTACGGCTGAGTTCTTGAAATTCATTTAACCACCCATTCATTTGTTCTTGCCAACGTTGTTGCGCAAGCAATTCAAGTTCTAGTGTGTTAATTTGTACTGGATTGTTGTACTCGTCGACAAGCACACAGTCTTCATCTGGGCATACTGCGATAGTCATTAATAATTCTGGACCAGCACGCCACATGCCTCCGTTGTATGCAAACAACATCTTTGCTTCGTATTTTTCACGCAGAATCTGCTTGGCTTGATTGTGATCAAACCGTGCTCGTGATTGTTTGATAATATTGTCAGTATCCATATGGGTATTATACACGATTATATATCAAAAATAAAGCCCCTTGCGGGGCTTTTTGGTGTAATAAGTTAAAAACTTATTAGCTTGTCATTGTCCAAGATGTAGCGTTCATTGCTGGTGTGCCCCAGGTATCTGACAAGTATGTTGTACTTGGTGGACGCACAACCATTGCATTTGAAAGTGTACCGTCCACAACGTCTAGTGCGTCGCCTGATCCTGAACCATCTGGAGCAACGGTATCGGCAGCAGCGTCAGTTAATGTAATAACATAAGTTAGCACAGTTGACGTAGCGTTTAATGCTAATGTAATTGTAACATAGTTTGCGGTATACGGTGCACTATCAGCATACTGACGGAAAATTGTAGTTGCTGCACCACCTGGTGTTAAATCATAATAACCAGTGGTAGTAGTTAAGATATCTGGGGTACCTAATCCACCAACTTTTGTAGTACCAGTGTAAGAGGTGCCAGCAATAGATTGTGTTGCTGAGCCACCTGTAGTAACAATAGTACCGCATTTTGAAAGTAAGTCTGCCCATTCTAGTGACTTAGCGTCACCTGAAGTAAGTGTTAAACTTAAACTGTTACGAATCATACCACCTGCATTAAAGAAGTAACGTGCTGCATTTGCGCTGCTAAATGTTACAGTGCGTGTAATTGATGCGCTAACATCCCAGGTAGTAGTGCTTGTAATTGTGCCGTTTGTAGTAATATCTGTTCCATTAGCAGCAGCATTACCTCTGTTTGTAAAAATACTTGAAATATTTCCACTTAGTGCTGTGTATGCGCTAATAGTATCACCAGTGGTTGGATTTGTAATTGCTGTAATTGAAGTACCTTGGTGATTAGCAATTGTACTTGTACGGTTAAGTAAATTTACCCATTGTGTTGCAGTAATTGTTGTTCCTGCACTTACTGTTGAAAGATTACCTGATTGACCGTAACCTTTATCACTTGTTCCTGAACCCCAAACTGTATTCAAGTTTGCTGTATTATGATCTACTGCTGATGCACCACCTTGTACAAAAATGTTATAGTGGTCATCTAGAATAGTATCGCCTGATGTATATGCCATTTTACTTTTCCCTTTGTATTAGTTGACTTTTACCAACGCCATACTTTATATACTTTGATATAAAAGTTATGGCTGGGATTGATTACTAGTCTTCTTTTAAAAATTAATTTTAACGACTGCTTCTACTGTGCCTTCGCCTGTTGTCTCTTTATTAGTTAGCGCACGTCCAATAATGTTACGTGCAGTTGCTTCACCGTCTTGTGCTGCTCTGGCAAAACCATTGCCTGCAGAAACTAAGCGATCGCCTTTGTTTACAGTTCCAATGACTTTAACTGGCACACGTCCATTCATAGCGATTGGTGGGTGTGTAGCATTTGAACCTGCTTTTGCGTTCATTAAGTACGCTGCACGGTCTGAGATAACGCCAAAAACGTTTTCTGATAATTCTTCAACCGCCTTAGTAATTTCAGCAATACCTCCTAACTCTACAACAGTACCTGCTTCATATTCAGCATCTGCTTCAAAGCGTTCTGCCAAGTCAGCATACTCGGCTGATGTGGCTGTTCCTTCGAAACTGTTTGCATAAACATTATTAAATTTGGTTCCGCTGGCACCCAAGTTAGTTGTGCCACCAACACCAGGCAGAATATCTGATGTTGCGCCATCAAAAACAAGTACCTGTGTGGTTGAACCACCATCATTTACACGGAAAATAATATCTCCGTTGTTGATGAGATTATCTAAAATTACATTACCGGTTCCCAGTGGAGTAGTAATCTGAAAATCGCTGTCAACACCCACTGTTAATCCTGAGTCGTTTAAAATTCCTAGGGAACCAACAGTTGTGTCATTGGCAACGGCGCTAAGGTAATCGGTGGCGCTGAACCCGTCAAGTTGGGCCGCATTAGTAGCCTTACCAGTAAACAATGCATTACCACTGTCAACAGTTGTGCTTAATTGAATTCCAGAAGCAATATTCGCAAAACCAGTTATTGAAGTTTGAGGTGTAAACGTTGAATCTTTACTAACAGTAGCAACAATATCATTTTCAACATATAATTTAACCACGATGTGGTCTATGCCGCCGGAATCTCTAACAGTATCAACAATTGCACCAGATGTACCGGTGCCTGAAGTGAATGCTGGACCTACCAAAACAAAACTCGATCCATCATAAACTTTTAATTGGCTGTTAGTTGAGTCAAACCACAAATCACCAGCAACGTTACCGGTCGGTGTGCTTGAACTTGACGTAGCAGCACCCAGGTTTTTCCATTGTGATCCGCTGTATACTTTAAGTAAGTTATTTCCTGAATCATACCATAATTGACCAGTTAATGGAGCAGTTGGGGCTGTGCTATTTGCACTGTTTTCAAGCATTTTGATAAAGTTTTCTCCCAAAAACTCACCATATCCTGCATAGTTTTTGCCGATAATAGTAATGCTACTTGATGTATTAATAGTACCGTCCGCAACTGTTGCAAAAATACTACCATTTGTTTTGTTAATTGTATAAGCCATTGTTGCTCAACTCCAAATTCTTTATATAATCTTATTTATTCATTTTAAATATATGTATATTTATGTTGTACTCAAATTGGTTAACGTCTGAATACGTACAGTGTAATCAATTTGTATTTGCCTGTTCAAACTTTTCTGAACTGGGTGGAAAACCACATGTGTGATTAACTTTAAGTTGTCGGCTGAACCATTCCAACTTTTTAGTCCCAGTTCATCAAACACAAAGTCACCGTCTAGTGTGGTACTGTTATCAAATGCCTGTTGACCTGTTGGCTCTCCATAATCTAACAGACAACTAACAAGAATATCAGTATACACACGTCCTGATGTATGTAGAACCGTTAGATTATTTCGATTAGTATCAGTATTTGACGAACTATTATCGTCTACAACTTTGCTAAATGTTTCGTTGTATAAGTTTGCGTTTTGTCCGGTACTGTTTGCGGGCAAATAGGTAATCACACCAGTGGGATCCACGCTGGAACCACCGTTTCCAAAACTCATCTGGTAAATATAACCCAGATTTTTGTTAGCCAAGCTCTGTGCCAGTGCTTCACTCATGTTCTCATAATGAATGGCATTTCTTTTATCAATAAAGACTTCTTTACTGTTTGGATCAAAGATTTTAATATGGCCCTGGATGTTTACTGAGCTTGATTCGTTGGGTTTTGATTCTTTGGTATCCATGGGTTTTTGATAATTTTTATTTGTGTCTGTCATTTTCATTATTTATGCATCCTAGATCACTCGCCTCTGAAGAATCGTGCTGGAGTTGTTTGTTGTTTTTGCAGTGCAATACCATTGGTTATATACCATATTAAATTATATGGATGGCGTAAAACGCTACCTCGTGATTGGTCTTGTACTGAACTAGACGCGGCGTGTCTTTGAGTTGCTGTACCGGCTGTGCCTCTTCTGAGTCCACTGATGGTGTTATTGATTGTATCGCGTGTTCTGTAGGTAATCCTTTCACCATTAATATTAACTACACCAAAGATACCTGCCGGAAGATTGGGTTCGCCCAGCTTGCTTGCGTCATCAACATACACTGTGTCATGCCAGGGTTCCAAATCTTGCACAAGTTCAGTTGTATTATCACGTATAATACGGTATACTGCTGCATTCCCACGCATATCGTTAAAAATTCTGAATGACAATTCATCAGGAACAACACTATTAGTAAATGTGGTAATAGCAACCACATCAATTGAACTGATCGCACCTCCTGATAAAAGAATAGCAGTGCCATCGTTTGATAAAACAAAATCTTCACCTGCTGTCAATCTGCGTCCATTGAGTGTTACCCAGATTCGGTCAGCATTTTCAATTGTTCGATATAGTTCAAAAATATTGACCGTTGAATCAACACCAATAGTATAGTCAAACGGTACACTATCGAAACCAAAAACGTCCATCCCTTCTGATACTGGAAGTTCAATTACTTTGGGTCCTTGATACACCACAGTGAGTGCATCTTGTTGTCTGATATCTCTGAATGTAGTCACTGCGATAACATCCCCAGCACTCAAGACAATACCAGAGCTTACAATTTTTAATTCATTATTGATGTTGTTAACTGTATAGTCAGCCGATCCAGTAACATAGACATCCACCGTATCGCCAGCATCAGGAGTTACTGACATGATAACATACCGTTCAGAACTTTCATCGTTAAGTGATACAGCATAATCGCTGCCCAGTGTTTTCTTTTGGTTGTTTATGTATACAACTACTTCTGAATCAGCAATTAATGTCTGATCAGTTCCTGTGCGGATGCCATCTGGGAAATAAAACTCCACAGTTGTACCATCACCGATGTGTCGAATGCCTTCGCTAGGGCGCAATCTTCGTCCATTGAGTTCAACGATGATATTATCTCTGGCTGAGCTTTCGATATTACCAGAAATAATAAAACTGGATGTGGTTCCGTCTGAAACAAATATTTCTGTTTCAGGATAACTATATCCATAATCGATTAATGATGAATCTGATTCAAGAATTTGTTCACCAAACAAAGTTACAACTATGAAATCATTGCCAGTGTATGTTGTGCTGAAAATAAATTCAGTTTCGCCAACCACGGTTTCAGAATAGCTATATGCGGTGGTTTCAATACCATTTATCAGGATCAATGCCTGATCAATGTCGTTAACATCCACTGGCACAGTTATTCGATTTCCAATCTTATCGCCGATATAATTTTTTCTGAATATCTGATGTCCGCCGCCAATCTCATAAACATAAATCTTTACTACTTGGCCGGACGATACACCAGAAGTTACTGTGATTGTTCTGTTTACCCAGTTGATGGTATAATTTCTGTTATTATACAACCTATCACCAGTGGTACCATTGAATACCACCAATTCCACAGGATGTTCAACAATTCCAGCAAAACTAAAGGTATCTCCGCCATCATAAACATATGATATGCCTTTGATCTGTGACGCATGCCCATTGCCAGTATAATCATGCCCAGGTCTGGTTCTGACTGTCATATCAAGTGTATCAAATATTGCGCCAGGTACTAATTCTTCTGGAGCATGTGAACTATATTCATCAATAAATGCCCCACCATCTACATTGATGTCTTCAGCACGTGTTCCGATGTAGATATCTGTAAACAAACTGCTGTATTCTGTGTCTAATATGGCATCACTATATGTGGGTAATCCTTCAGGACCATAGTCAATATTATCAAATGGTGTAATATCAAAATTTCCAATATCATAACCAGTGTTATCACTAAAGTTTGTGCTTTGTACTTGTACACCTGGATAATCGATTCCATCGATCAGCAAAGCCAAATCCAATCCAGGATTGTTTACATCAGCAACATAAAAACCGGTAGTACGATCAACACCGCTCAGTGTGGATGCATTTACCAGTTCATAATTTTCTGGATCAAATGTTGATTCCTGAATTGAGCTACCATCTGCTAAACTTACGCGATACACACGGTCGTTATAGCGCACCAATTGATCTTCATTGTAAACCGTATCTGGCGTCCAATCCACTATCTGGCTCTGATATTCATAGCGATCATACTTGATTGTAGTCTTGATGTTTCTGACCAGATCGTTTTTCATGTACACGGTAGTACGTGCGCCAGTGCCATTTCCACCAGTGATTTCTATGATCGGGGTTGTTCTGTATCCATATCCTGCGGTTGAAATTTGAATTTCAGTAACCTGTCCTACAGAATTAATCAGCGCAACTGCTTGTGCTGGCTGCGTGGCATCTCCAATAATGTTAACGGTGGGTGGTACTGTATATCCAGATCCAGCATTGGTTATAACGATTTCATCTACTGCGAGCAGATGATTATCATACCAGTCTGACCAAGGTATGGTATCCCATACACTATCAGTGGATAAACGATTGCTTGGATCTGTTTCCAGAGCAGCAAACCCATCATCTAGAATTGGACTTACATATTTTTCATAAACCGAATCATACGCCGCAGGATTATCAAAATCAGTTGCGCTGCCATCATATAAGTCAATACCTTCATATTTTAATAAGAAGTCTTTAATCTTAACGTGATATGGTTTAGCCTCTTCAATATAGTTTTGCACAAATGTTTGGTTGTCTTTTCTGTAAACATTGTACTTTTCAAGATTTCTGACTTTGTGTTCGACGTCGATTAAACTAGTCTTAAACAACCAATCAATAGATCCTTGTTCAGATAAGATATAATTAAACATCATGACCAAAAGTTGATTTCTTTGCGCAATGGAATTCCCAACAAATAGCTCTTCATTAATTGCTTTGATTATTTGTCGAGTTTCTATAACTGGTTCTTGATCAAAATATTGTGCATCAAAGATCTCAACATCAAACCCATAAAATCCTGTGTTTGCATAATCCCACAGTGCGTCACTTAACCGGATTGTGCCTCGTTGAGTGCCCACTCTGGTCCAACCACTTGTGCTATTATAATTGTAGAGTTCCCAATTGCCGGTACTGTTAACATTAACTTTTACTAGCGTGTCATCAGGCACTGTTAACGCAAGAAGCTCACTATATGTGCTGACAATTCTTGATGGTTTGGATAAGCTATTGTATCCATCTGCATACCAATCAGTATAATCCCAGTACTTGGTTGTGTTATAATTTTGCACTCTGATTAACATCAAAGACAGATCAGCTTGCACCTGATATATGGTCCATAATCCATTGTTGCTACTGTCAGATTCAACCAATATCCTGTACCCAGAGCCAACCAATTGTAAATTTTGATAGCTTAATTCTGAAAGATCAGCAACACGGTCGTCATATGCTCCGGAAGAACTGGACGGAATAGGATCTTTGCTACTTAAAATATTAAACGCAGTTAACTCAGCATATGGTTGTTGCGCGAGCAACAGATTTGCATTCGTGATGTAAATTTTTAATGCTGCTAACCGATCAACAAACAGACTTCTTCTGGGTCTGAATTCAACACCATATCTATCGTCAGGTGATAATCCAATGTCCGGCACTTTGTTACCAAGTGTGTCTGTGCCACAAAAACTGTCTTGAAGTTTTCGATATATGCTATCAGACAAGAAATCTTTTGGTCTCTGTTCTCTGATTAAATCATACTCAACAAATACTTTGTTTTCATTAAAATTTTGATTGTACTCAATATGCAAAATACTATTGGACTCATCCACATATTCATTAACATTATACAGAGCAACAACATTTTTTCTCATCATTGCTGCATATGGGATTCCTGAACTTTGTGGATTTTGGATATAAGATGCAATTGCAGTAGCACTCAGTGTTTTTCCTAGCTTTCTGTTAACTGTGGTGTAATCTTTGACCCAGAAATAATATCGTGTGGTGATTGTTCTGGTCTGATCCAGTCCACTGATAACTGTGTATTGATTGATGTCTTTAACTGTTCCTGTACCGGTGTATTGTGCCGGCGGTACTGAGCTTTCAATCCATTCATAAACATCAACACTACTACCATCTGCTAGTGTACCCCAGTTTTTAGAACTATAAACTAAATCTTGTTGATTGTAATTCACAAACCTTGCATTAGTGGTATCCCACCAGATTGTTCCAGTTTGACTGGCTGCCCAATATGTTCCATTGTTATTAACACTATATGATGCTGGGTCCACTGCACCAATAATATCAATATTTTGTTGTGCAGCACCCAGAATTTTTCCATTTACTGGGTCAATAAAGTCCAGATATGCTTTGACTGCTTGTGTGTTTGCATCATAAATGTAAACAGCATCAATTAAACGATGATCAACTTTTGTTGGCTGTTCCTGAATTGGTTGCCATGCAGCAGATCCGGTTGAACTTGCAAAAATTGTTAGTCTGCCAATGTTAGTCAGTGCGGTATCGTAACCTGGGCTGGTAACCAAAAGAAGATTATCAGTAAAATCAACAGCCGTTCCAAATCCATCCAATTCTTTGACATCTGGGCTGAAGATCTGTTGGCCAAACACAAATTTTCCAGGTACATTATAATTTGAGCTAGGTAGCAGATCGAACGTAAACACCGCACCACTGTCAGGCACAACATCTGATAAGTTAGTGGTGTTGCTATCAAACGTTGTATTGGATGAATCAAACACAATTGGAATAAACGCACTGGATTTTTTAGCACCAACAACTAGATTGGTTGCACTATAATCAACATGAATACTTGAGCCGAACTCACTGTATTCTTCTGGTCTTGGACTCACAATTGTTTGTGTTAATTCATATGGTTGTAACCCCAGTGTTTCAAATGCAGTGCCCTGACCTGGCATCACTGTCATTTTAGAAAGCAGCGGTGATTCATTGATATTAATGTTACTAATTCTGAGCTTATTATCGACAATAGATGCCTGAACATTTGGAATAACTGCTGAATTGATATCAGATACTATTTGATTTAATGATGTTCCAGTAAATTGTACATCAATATTGTCAATTCTAATAGTTTCACCAACAGTCACTGATGGATTGACAACGGTACTATCAATATATCCAAACACTCTGGTTCTGCTAACAAATCTGGCAACACTGCCTGCTTCAGGAAGCAAGGTATTATCTTTTGGTGAGCTCACATACACAGAACAATCAGTTCTGCAAACACCAAGTGCTGAGCCGAAATAAGCACTCTGGTTGGATTTTTCTGCCGTTAGCGTCTGTACTAACTGAAATTGATTAACATCAATATCAATCAAATCGCCTGTATTTAATACTGTGCTTGCATCAACGGTAATACTGTTTGAACCAATATCAATACTATAATTTGAATCAACATTGTTGATCGAATTAATTTGTTTTACTCTGTTGATTCTAACTGCGTTAACTGCATCGATTGATCTTCTGGTTGGATATCTCAATGTATTTTTGTTAGTTACAACAAATCGTTCCACTATGCGTTCGTATACATAGGTTTTTCCTGCGAAACTTTGTATTTCGCCATCAACAATGTTTGTTGCATCAGGTGCACCAATTATTACTTGCTGTCCATCACTAGTAGTCTTGACTGATCTACCAAAATCTTCGTTGGACGATCTAGAAATTTTACCAACATATCTGAAATAATCCTGTGCTCTGATTGATATTATTGTACCAGAAGATGGGGCAACTGTAAACGTTATTTCTTTTGTGGAATCGTTAAATGTATAATCGTAATATGGACGTAAAAGAACACCATTAATATCTACACTAAATGAATCAATGGTTGTGGCTGTATATAGTTCAGTTATATCAAATGTAAGTGTTGATCCATCACCAGACGGTGTTGTTGTGTTTTTTCTGGTTACGCTAATTTGTGTTCCTGATGCTGGTGCACCATAAAAAATTAACGTTGTGCCAGACAAATAATAACCGGTACTGCTCTGAACAACGTCGTTGAACGAAACTGTTAATTGTTCTGCAGCATTGATTTTTAGATCAGTTGACAGATCGTATTGTGTGGTCTGACCGTCTGCTATAAATGTGGCTGTTTGATTTTGATATACAATCTTTTCATATGCATACACACTTTCGATGCCAGTAGCACTTACATATATCCAGTTTTCATCCTCGCTGATTGCCACAGCCGCACCAAACTCTTGAGATTGGTCGCCTTGATCTGATACCGGAAGTGTCAAGTACTGCCAATTTTGGAAAATGTCCTGGCTTGGATTTCTATAAATTACAGTAGCCAAACCTTGGCCACTGATACTCAAGCTGGCGCCAGCTACACCCCAGTTTTTAGAAATTGCCACAGCGTTTCCATAACCCTGTGCTTTGTTCGAATCCAGGGTCAACACACTATCAAATACATATGTGTTGGCGTCTTTGTTGTAACAATAGACACCGCCGCTGGCATTCTGTCTGTCGGTATAATTAGTAGCACCAATTATAGCACCATAACCATCAAGTGCTTGCGCTAGACTTATTCCAAAATTGTAACTATCAGTAGCACCAGGCGCAGTAGTATTTTGTTCTAAACTAAACGGTACCTTTTTCTCATACACTTTCCATTTGCCGTTTATGTCAGCATCAACCCAAACTTTATCGCCCTGGATTAAATTACTATTATATTCTGTGTTTGCAATATCACTTGCTTGATCGACTCTGGCTGTAGTAAGTTTGAATACAATCCCATTTCCTGTTGCAACTGATGTGCTTCCTGCAAGTGACCCAGCCACAGTAACCGATTTTGTGTCTTCGATTGTTAGAATTTGATGGGCGCCATTGACCGTATCGTCAAAATATTTGATAATTATTAGTTCATCTCTATGTAAATCAACAGTCAAATCAAATTCCAGTGTCAGTGTTCCATTAAGGTTATCGATCACTGACACAAGTTTTGGATTGTCTTCACGAACTCGATAGTCAATTGTTGTTGGCTCATCGGGATACACAAACATTGATTGTGATCTTAATAAGCTACAACGATAAACATCCCAATTATATTTGTTAGATTTAACAACCCACACATATGCGCCATCGCGAACTTTGTCTAATTGTTCTGTTAAGGATGTTAAATCATCAAGATTAAAAATTGAAACATCTATATCATCACTGTTGACATATCCTGCACTAGGAAATGAAACGTCGGTTATAACTTCTGTTAATTCTGGAAAAATGTTTGTGGTTGTATTTTTGTTGCTTTGTTTATAGATATTATCGATCTGAACCAATTGATCTGCAACAGTATCTACACCTAATGTATTGACTTCAATAATACTAGGATTGGTTTTAATTAGTTGCTCATCTAATGAAAATTCCACAAATCGCTTGTTATCATTTGCACCATAAGTTGCACGCTTGATAGCCCAGTTTTCATAAATGTTATATTCGGCCAGATCTTTATCAAAAGTTACACCTTGAAATAATTTAACGCTCGATGGTGTTCCTTTATGATTGACAAGATCGCCATATATGTTGATTTGACTTAAATCACTAATGTTAAGACTTTCCAAATAATCTCGGGGGCGGAATCCGGTAATTCCAAATGCAAGCAAATCAACATCGCTTTCCAGGTTAGCAGTTGTGTTATTATAGTATTTTGTCATTTGATCAGCTTTATTGCTGATATTAGGGAGCATTCCTTTGTTGATTAAATCATAATCAACTTTAATCCAGTCGTCGTATTCAAATGTTTCTGTTGGTTGTAATTTTTCAAATGCCGACCAATATGAATTTTTATATTTGACAATGTCGCCTTTGTTGTAATTTACATTAGCGTTCCAATCAGATACATTATCCTGATTGATAATAAATCCTTGAGCATCTAGTTGCCCGTTCCATTCAAATGTGGTAAATCCATCAATTTTGATTCGTTGTTGTCTGAGACCAGTTACTGGCTGATATATCAGATCATTAAAGATGCTAACATTGTCCATGATCAACAGATGTTCGTAGCTGGTGCTTCTCAATCTCAAGTAACTTAATGATTTGTCAGCCAACATGACCAGTTTGAATTGATTATCCAACCGAACAACTGAGAAATCATCTGATTTTAATGGCTGTCTGTTCTGATCAAGCGGACGTTCATTAATTGCCAGATTATTTAAATTATCGACTACTGATAATGGACGCTGGTGTTTTAATACACTTGCTGAAGGGTTGATGTTGATTAAACTTCCGGCAACCCAGTTCTGGTCAGCCCAGTAAACAAACTCTTGTGCCATTTGCGTCCAGGTTAGGATAATATTGTTTTCAACATCATCAAATGTCATGCCAGCTGCTTCTAGAAAAGCACCATAACTCACTAAGAAATCAACAACACTGTTAATACTTGCAAATGTATATCCATAAGGAACACGAACTACTCTGGAAGTAAACTTAGTTGGGATCCTTATTCTGGTTGTCCCTACTGTGATTGTTTCAAAGTCTCCGCTGGTGGAACTTTCTAGAATACGGAAATATGCTTCTGTCTGACTATTACCATACACTGCATATCCATTTTCTGTGCGTTGAATCATTACACTGGAAAACTGAATATCAGCAAACGACTGATTTTTGTAAAGCAACAGATCATAACTTTCATCAGGTATTAGCAGACTTGTGTTAGAACTATCTGGGCTGCTCTTGTCTGTGAAGATTTTAAGATATTTTTTATCTGTGAATGCCCCCATGCGATATGCAAGTCTGACATCTAGCTCAGATATTTCAGTTTTTAAACCATCGGTATCAGGTATTCCAGTACTACGGTTATATTCAGCAATCCAGTCGATATAACTGTGCTTTGGCGTTGTATTATTGTAAACATCAATGGTTCTGACATCCAATCGGTATCGTCCAGCGTAAGCATATTGACCTAATGTGGTGCCATATGTGTATGAATCTCTGTCTATGCCCAGTGCAAAATATTCAGCTGGTTTTGTTAGAGCAAACAATTTTTGCACAGCAAACGGCCAAGAGCTTGAACGTCTCCATGCATTTTCTGCCGGACCAACGTCTCCGGCAATCCAGCTTTTCTTAAAATCACTCTGGTTATAACTTGCAACTATAAATTCAAATGGATTTTTTAGTTGGCCTTCGCTATCTACAGGAATGATAGATGATAAACCAGTACGAGCATATCTGCTATCATATGTATCAGTACCTCTGATATATCCGGCTTCTAGATCATCCCATAAAATTTGGTTTCCTGAAGTATATGGTGCTGGACCATATTCTGTTTCCCACCATGATGGTTGTTCACTAAATCCAAGCATTTCCCAGGGATTGGTGTGTGGGCGATCAGTGTCATAATAATTTTTATATATTCCTCTCCAGTTTCCTTTGAGCGGAGTATTGTCCAGTGCAGATCCGGCCCGGCCATAATTCCAGGTCCATTCATTAGCAGAAGAATAATTCTGAGTCTTGTAATCAATTTTATGCCAACCTACCCAGTTCAATAACTCTGCGGAAAGAATTTCAGTAATTTCTGCATCAGTATAGTCTGTGTTTCTGAACTTTCCAGGCAATACATCACTTAGTACGATTGGAATATCTGGATTGACTTTTATGTTATTGTATATTCTTTTTTCAAATTCTAAAAGTACATAATCTCGTACGTCATTAAACCCGATGTATATACTACCATCGTGTCCCTGGATTACAGTCTGATCCTCGACATAGGTGTTATCAACATATATCTTAGGTTCATATTTTGGATATAAGCCCATTTTGGTTGGAGTTTCAGGAATAAAATTACCCAATGTAGACGAATATTCTCTGACTTTTAAAAGATCTCCAGTTTGTGTTTGTGTTAAAATAGTAATTCTGGGACCATCAGTCTCCACAGAATAATCATAATCTTTGAGTAATAATGTGTCGTTCAGATAAACCAGTAGTCCCTGCTGGTTGGCTGATGTAAAATCATATACATTGTTTGTATTAAACGTTCCGGTCGTTATCGGTGTAATCTGATGAATGGTCTCAACATAGTTACTACCTGTAGGAATCATGTCGCTCCAGAAGAATGTGGAATCATTGGATTTACCAGAATTAATTTCAGTCAGTGCGGCATCGAGAATTTCACCATGAGTCATACCATAGGTGTCATTGTTATTAACCCAATCCAGTATCAAGTATTTGATTTTTTCGTATTGTGTGCCAACGTACTGTAATGCACCAAAGAGATCGTACTTTTCTTTGCGCAGGAAAAATGCCGCGGGCGTTACTGGGGCCGAGTGTTGGACAATGATATCTCCATAATGACTAATGTCTCCCAGATCACGCAAGTTATTGGCACCATTAATAATACCATCAAATGCAATAATATTTTCGGCCAAACGATTGAAATGGTTTCTGACTGTTCCCAGAGTTATTGTGTTAGCATTTTCATTGAACGGATTGCTTTCCAGGCTATTGGGAATTTCGTAATATCCAATACCACTGGCCTCGTCGCTAATAATTTTAACCTGCACCATTGTGCCTGCAGATACTGTATTTGGTTTAAATGTAACTGTGGCTGGTGAATTAACTGTGACTATGTAATTGTCTGGGTCAATGAACTGGTTGTTTGCATATACTTTTATTCCAGGCACTGTGATATCAGTTCTGGGTGCAATATCCAGCAACAATGGTTTACCCTGATACTCGAATGTGAATACCTGGCGTTGCCAGTTACGGTCAACACTAGTTGTCCAACCAATTTTGTTTTCGTATTCTGTTCTGGATGAATATTTTCTTACAAATCCATCACTGACTTGTTTTTGAGTTCGTGTACTATTATTTGCATACACGAACGTGTCCGAATATTGATTGTTTTCAAATACAATATCACCCAGATTGTCGATGTTTAGATATGTTAGAGGAAAACCTAATACAGGATCATTTCTGCCTGATCCTTGCTTATAAGAAAATAATTTACTTCCGGTGAATGTGTTACTTGGGTAGGCTGCCATATCTCCAAAACTATACCCATTGCTATCAAAAACATCAAACAATGGAGCCTGGTTGGTCTGTGTCTTTTGTTGTGCTTCAATCCACGCAGTCCCGGTATACCTGAACATCTTCCCTTGTAAAGTATTACCGCTCAGACATAGCACAGTGTCGTCTGTAACAACTTGTGTATCGTCGGCCGGAACCAGGTTTATGATATTCCCATATTCTGTACTGAGATCATCAGGATCAACAATTTGTACAGTGTAGATTCGATTGCGCACAGATGCATTACTGTCGGCGGCAAAAATTATTCTGGTACCATTGATTAATTGATATCCATCAACAAAATATCCAGTACTTCCGTTAACGTTTGATAATGCATCTACCTGTGTTAAATCAATTATGTCCACAGGTTGTTTTGCTTGTGTGCCATGATTAAACAATCTTAATCCAGCATTAAATTCAATAATGGGGCGTTTGGCTTGCAGATCGCTATCAAAATTTGCGACACTGTTGTTGTATTCTGCGGTGGCTAGAATTACATCTCGATGGAACCAACGATTGTAGCGACTCCAGGCATTTGAGTCTGCTGAGTTTCTTTTGATTGTCAGATAATCAGGATCTAAAGGAGAATTAAAACTGCCATCAAATCCCAGCGTATCGAATGGTGATAAATCAAACAACTCTGAATCTGTGTTAACAAATGTTTCCGGGGTAACCAACTCTGAAACTGGAATCAATTCAATGCTGTGACCTACACCTTCTACAATGTATTCATTGTTTTGATAAAAACTGGGCTCAGTTACACTTGCAAATCTTATTTTTAATCCGTTGGTAAACACTACTCCATTTGGACTGGTATAGGTTTGTTTTCCAAGAATATCATCGACATTGATGACTGCATCAGATTCTGGATCTACCAGTTGAATAACACCGAAACGCAGAGGATTCACACCATCCTGATAGTATAAAATGTTATCAAGGGCAGTTAGTTGAGGAATTTTTTCAAAGAATCCAGATGCGTTTTTATAATACTGAACGTTGCTGTATTCTGCACCACTGCCAATCTTAAACTTATCATTAATATTAATATCACTAATTTTGACCAGTTTTATAAATGTACTGCCGTTTAGTTCTACATAAGTGATTCTGTATAATCCATACCTCTCATCTTGATCGGTAATGTATCTGGTGGGTTCAAATACAATTTCAGGATATGGAGCACCCTGATCAAATCTGGACGAATCATATGGAGTATAATCAACCCAACCCAGATCTTCGGGATCACCTGCCTGCGTATTCAAAAATACCAGCGTCTTGCCTTCAAGATCAGTAATACCATCAATGTTATCTACCAAAGAAACCAATCTGTTGTGAATGCTATCAAATCTGTCCATGGTAGCCAGATCTATTGTGCCAATATTATTAAGACCATAATAAAAATTTTGATCGGTTGATTTTGGAACATTAAACGTAACTGTGCCTACATCATCACCGTTATTGACTACGCCTAGTACATCACGGCTACTTAAATTAGGCGAAAAGTTAAGTGTGCCATCTGTGCCTGATTCTGATTGAATCCAGAATGGATTTCCTGGTTGATTAACATTAAATGTGTATGACCCACCTCTGACCAATGTAATAGTTGGGTTATCACCAACCAATCCACTTATACCATAATAACTTTCCTCAGTAGCAGATACATCAAAATCATCAATCAATGCAGCACTTCCAACATTCACATCAACTGCATCTGGGCCGGTAGGAATCCAATAATACTGGCTGTAATTGATGAATTTATCAAAATCAATATTTGGATCCCAGCTATACGTCTGACTGGCAAACAATCTGTCTGCACGAGATGTGTTTGCTCCTTTAACATCAAGAGCATCTAGCATGCCAACATATGTCATTGCATCTGTGACATTTCCATCATTGTCTTTGAATGCGACAGCTGGTTCAAATTGATAATTTGCACGCTGTAATGATGGTTCTAGAACATAACCATCGTTAAAGTTAGTACCAGGCCCGAATCTACGGCCAACGTAACCTTGTGTACGTTTTAGCTTTGGTTGTTGAATTAGCTGATCAAGGGTAGCACCAAGAAATTCCCGATTTGCATCGGTTTTGAAAATTTCAGGCAAAAAGTCAACTGATCTGATGCGTGCCATTTATTAAATTACTCCACTGTTACTGGTCAATCTTAACTGACTGGATGTCAGTGAATTAACCACTTGAACGTCATTTACGGTTGCTGCACTAACAAAAATTTCATTAGCCGCAGATTTGATTTCATATAAATTACCAAATTCTTTTGAGGTATCTTTTGGCAACAATATCACAGAGCCCAAGATTCCACCCAATTGTTCATGAATATATGCCGATAGTTCGGAAAAATAGAATGTTTCACCAAAGTCCCAGTTATCAATATTAAAGTATTGGTTAATTGTTTCGATAACACGACTTTTAATTTCGCTTGTGCTGACCACACTGTTTTCAAGTTTAACTACCTTGATAGTGGCTTGCAATGCGGTGTTTGCTTTGTCACCAAACAACGGTTTAAATTTAACACTATTGAACACCATGTTATCACTTACCATTTTGTAATCATTCAAGGATTCATATGATGTTGTTAATTCATCAATGGTGGGTACGTCTGGTTCAAGAACTGTTCCAGTGGTATCCTGAATATATCTTTGATAGTTAGCATAGTACTCTGAAGTAACCAAATATACATCAATAATATTGGTCGACCCTGGGTTAATTCTTCTGGAATCTGGACTGTTGTGTCTGTATTGATAAATTAATCCCCCGCGACCAGTGCGAACAATATAATCAGTGACTTGCGTTACTGTTCTGACATTAGCAGCAGTTACTGACAACTCAAAAAATTGCTGCTCAGTGGTGGCATAAAATACCTGTCCATCACTATATTCATATTTGGCAAGATTGATTGCATCTTGTGTCGGGTATACAGATACTACTGTTCCTTCTGCCAGCGGAACATACCGTTCCAGGTTATCAAAATCTATGGTTCTTTGGAAAAATGTTAGTTTTTGTGTCGGACTGACATCCGATGCCACAATCAAATCAAAAAAGTCTGGGTCATCTGGAACATTATCATTATCAGTATCTGACCAGCTGACTTCAACATTAAAGTCGTTTACAAATCCATCAGTTTCTACAGTTTGTCCTACGATGTCCAGAACTATATCACCAGCAAGTGGGATGTGCGTATCTGGCTGGTTGTTGGTTCTGAGTATTTTAATATAGTCATTGATTAGTTTACCAGTCTTTGGATCAAAAATCAGTTGATTGTCATCATAAAAAAATCTGGTTTGAACAATACTTGAGAAGAAGTATTTTAGCCCTCTGAATGTAACAGTATATGATGTGCCATCACTCGTAAACTTTGCTAGCCAACTAGAATCTAATCCTGTGCCGGACGTATCTTGTGCATATGTTTGTGCATACGAACCATTTTGGTTTAGATTGGATGATGTTATCAGATACCAGCTGTTGGTTGCATTATCGAATCCTATGCCAAAACTTCTGTACAATTCAATCTGAGCAATCATGGATTGCTCTAAACTTGTTGGTAAATCTGATGTAAAATCAGGTATCACAACAGATGCAATTGCGCCAGTTGGCACATAATTGTTTAATGTTACTGGACCCACACCGTTGCTATCATTCCCATTGCCGGCATTTGTGCCATCATTCAGTAGCTCTCGTATGCTTGCCCAGATATAAGTCTTATCACCAGGTTGACTGGCAGATCCAGTTTGTAATCTGTTGTTCTTATCAAAATATTGACCAGTGGGTGGTACAAATTTTATTAAACAGCGGGGGGTTAAATATTGTTTTGCTCCATCAAGAGCGGCACCAATTGCAATCGGAGAACCAATGTTGTTCTTAAAATATCCAGTGGTTTCATTCACAAGACTGGTACTGAATTGCCAGAACAAACCAGCTGATGTTAGGCTAAATCGATCAAAATTATCATAGTAAAACTGAAGCATACTTCTGGAAGCTAACTGTGGTTCAACATCGTTTCGAATAACATTTTCAATGTCATTGACATCCACAAAAGTAAATCCAATCGTGTCAGATGTTTGATCGCGATGGATCATCCCGTCGTCACCGAACGTATTGATACTGGAATATTTTCCAGTTGGATCAATCAAATCCAGATATCTGCTGGCACCGATGTTTGATCTGTTGACTGCCTTGCTCTTGATGATTGTGTTAAACTGAGCATAGGGAAAATTATTATAATCTTCGCCATTGACCATTCTGTTTTGCGTATAAAATCTGGCTGGTGCTCTGCGTTTGATATCAAGTAGTGCTTCTCTTGATCGACTGTTTGAAATATTTTCCTGTAATCCCAGCGTGAATGTTGCTGTTTCTAATCTGCCTTTGCGACTGACGTAAGTTAAGCCAACACTTACACTCTGAATTTCGTTGGGATTAATTACATATTCCAAACCATTACTACTGCGTACATAACTTCTGAATGTACCAACTGGTACCTCACTGAACACGCCATCACCAAAATTTAGTGTGATCTGATCTGAGTTTCTGGAATCCACACTGAAAAACTTTCTGCCATTAGCACTATTTTGGTTTTGATTTGTGTAGATATTATCTACTTGTGTCCAGGTTTCTGTTATGTCACCACTGGACGGGTTTATTTTGTATAACCAAATGTCATTATTATTAACACCATTGATATTGATATCAACTGTTCTGTTATCAATTTTTTCAGGTAAATTGAATTCTCTTGTCTGCAATGTGCCTTGCTTGAAATAGAAAAAATATCCAGTATTTGAACTACCAAATCCAAGACCATCATTACGATAAAGAATGTTTAAGTCGCCACCTGGTTGTGGTTGTGGTTCATAGATATAAGTTTTATCCACACTTGATCCACTGACAACCTCAAACGGCATGCTAACTCCATCCACAGTTGTTGTAAACGGAATAACTGGCAAAAATCCTGGTGCTAGGTTAATTGTGTATTCACTGGTAGCAATACCTAAAATATCCTGTGTATTTCCTGGTTTACCAACACTCTGACTATTCACCATAATAGCATTCAAAATCGTTCTGAACTGTTCTTGCCAATCGTTGTTAGTTCGGTCGTTCCATTTGACTGTTACGTTTGCTAGATTATTTCGATTATAGTCTAAAATGTTTTCAGTCGTGCTAATTGCGGTTACTTTTAGATATCCTCTGGCTGCTTGATTACGTTTTGGTGTATAACCAACCAATTTAGCTAGGTTAACTACACTATCGCGGCGCTCTGCTGTGTCTAAAAAGTTTTCACGACTGTTTAAATCTACACGGAACGAAAGGCTTTGTCCCATGAACGCCATGAGATCAAGCATTGCCACAAATTCACTTGACTCAACAAAATCATTGAAGTTTTCTGGGTAATACTGGCGTAGATAATCTACAAAAGTTTTTCTCAGTGTTTCGAAATTATAACTTTGAAAATCAGCTTCTCTATAATTTTGATAGATTCGTTTCCAATCTTCAATACCAAAAATTGTTGTTTGCCGTGAAGTTGTTGCCATATTATAAACTCTTGCTATTTAATAGCATTATTTATGGCATTAATAATGTGCGCAGTTTATACAACCTGCACTGTATTATCGTCTTGATCAAACATGAAATTGATAGTTTCTGGTGAAACGTTTGGGTTAATAATTATCACCAGTTCAAGATTTACTGTGTTATTTAGAGAAGATACAACAACATCAACTACTTCTACTCTGGGATCATAGGTCGTTATGCGTTGAATTTCAGCAGTTATTTGCCGTATTACTTCCGGTGTGTTGGCTTCAAATATAAAATTCCAGATTCTGGTACCAACATCAGGTTTACCAGGCAATTCACCTTCTCTGATAGACAGAATGTTTAACAAATCTCGTATTACCAGATCTCTGTCAGTAACTGTGAACTTTTTATATCGATTAACGGTGCTAAAGCCTTTGAATCTTGCCATTATACTATTGTTCCTGTATTACTATTTACTGTATGACAGATCCATTTTCCACCAGCATTTTCGCATTCTGATTGCGTGGGTGCTATCAGAGTTGGATCGCTACAGGAGCACACTGTAATGGGGTTATCAGTGTTGACATTATCATTGTTTACCAGGCCACTCAAACTTGGAAGTTGAAATGAAGCTGCGTTAACTATGCCGGTATAATTTGGCACCGGTACTTTGGGATTGTCAATAAGACCAATTACAGATGTGTCGACTCCAGTACGATTAACTGTTTGGGTAACTGCCGGTGGGGTATAAGTTACTGGGCCGCTGCTGCCTCCAAAAAGTCCACCAAGTCCTCCAAGAAGCCCACTAAACCCACCGAGAACATTACTTAATGCTCCAGAAACACTACCAATTAAATTTCCAGCGACATCACTAATGGCGCTAATGCCACCGATACTTCCAGCTAGTTCACTAATACTTCCACTAATACCGCCAACAACGTCAGATATTGCGCCGGTTGCATCATTCAATAACGTACCACCACTGGTAAACATTGATGTGAGTTTAGTATCCACAAAATCGACTGAAAATTGTGCGCCGCGGGCAATTGAATCCATGTTCAACGATTCATCTGCACTTAGCCCTTCACCAAGCACACTTCCGGAATCCCCTAATCCCAACCAATCTTTAGTTGGCCCGATACCATGATCGCCTACCACACTCGTGACGCTTGCTACTACATCTGGAGACTCAAGCCCGCTAATAATTTTATTTGATTGTAATGTGTTTAACCCTTGCCCGAGTATATCTGACTGCATAGACGTTTGTATGCTACTACTTCCCAATACGTCTGATGCTGCACCAATACCATCTTTTCCAGTCCAAACCGTGGGACTGTTTAACACATTGGATAATGCACCAGGATCATCTAAGAACCTATCAACTGTTCCTGGTTTAATGTATCCTGCATCTTCAAGCGCCTGTGGTTTTAAACCATACTTTCCTAATCCAGTAGTTGAACTAATAGTATTAACCATTTCATCAACAGACAGGGTGTTTGCACTAGCTACAGTTTTTGATTTCTGTGCTAATACTGTTCCAAGTTGATCGGTGCTCACTGATCCAACTGATTCAATAACACGATCTTGGTTAGCTAAGTCTGCAATATCTACGTTTAATATAGTCATTATTCTGGTCTAACTCCTATGGAGGAAATTTCATTTAATTTATTAATTACATTGTCACTTGGCGGAACTTCACCCGCACCATCATATTGAACGTTAGTTGATACACCTTTGTTGTGGTGTACATACGGTTCATGCGTTGGTGCCCGTGTTACGATGCTATCCAATAACCCTTCCCCACTGGACCATCCAGAATCCGAGTGTTTGGTATCTGGTAGCTTAGATCTGGCAGCATATACTGGTGGAGCACTGGGTAGACTTGGACCTGTGTTTAATAATACAAATGCACCATTGACCGCAGTTGGACCAGTTGCACTTAAACTTGCCGCAGTAGTTCCAGCTAATCCTAATGTTCCGTCACTCTTTACACTGATTGCTTTGGTGCTATACATGTTTACACTTTTTTCGCCTAACAGACTTACAATACCTTCTGAATTTAAAATAGTTGCTTTTTTACTGTGCAAGTTCAGTGCTTGGCCAGCAAATAAGTTTAAATTTTGATCGGCGTGTATGTTAACATCTCCCTGAGAACGCAAATTAATTGAATTGGCGGCATACACATCAACGGTACCCTCTTTGCCCAATTCCACCCATGACTGGCCATTTGCGTGAATAATGTGTATGCAATTTCCATCATCACTCAGCAGAATCTGATGACCTTTGCCAGTTCTGATACGTACCAGATTATCATTACCAGTTAGGTCTCCATCATCCATTACAAAACTGTGACCGCTACGTCTGCCAACGACCTTTACATCATCCGGAGTCATTGCGCCTGATCGCAAACTTTGCTGAATATTGTATTCAGATGCGCCACTTTCATAGATAGGTCTGCCAGGAGTATTGATACCGAATGTTGCACTGGGCGATTCTCTGTACGCACTGGAACCAATTGGCCCTCGAACGGGATCTTTGATTAGACCTTGCTGGTACATCACGGCCGCAGTGTAGCTATGTACTGGTCTGGTTTGTGCAAAACTACGTGAATCTTCACGAATTTCTGTGTTCTGGTTGTTGATCTCTGTAACGGGCAGTCGGGTAGCACCAGCATATCTTTTCTGCTCTTCTGAATTGTTAAATTCAAAATTAGAACTAGCTCCCACTGCTGGAACCATGTGCATCAGGTCTGGATCTGGAATTGCACCAACGTAGTAGCCCTGACTCTGATCGCCAGCCACAAAAAAGCATAATACTTTGACACCAACATCAGGCACAGTAAACCACATTCCATAACTATGACTGTTGCCAACGTATTGTCCTTGGCCTTGACTGGTTCCTGACTGTTGCGTGTTCCCAAAGAATGGACTCAGATATCTAACTGTTCTCCAAGATGTTTGATCACTTTTATCGTCTGCACCAAATTCTGGAATATAAACCTGAACACGACCAATACGTGCCGGGTCGTGATTGTTCATGACTTCACCAATAAACGGTCCGGTTTCAGTAGGAAACCCACCGCGATCTATGCGATAACTTCCTGGGCGGCCTCTGCTACTTTGTAAATTTTCTGCCATAATCTTAATTATTCTCTGTTATATTTTAACCCTTAATAAATTTTCCAGTCTTTTCATCATAGTATCCTTCTTCGGCGGTAGTATCGGTTACGGGATCATAATTAACACGTATACGCTGATTTAAGTATGGATCATATGCATCATAGGAAATTGGTTGTCCAGAATCAATTGCTTGTACCTGCGCATCAAGTTCTGCTTGCGTGCGGCCACTAATATTCTTGCCTTTATAATAATACATTTGATCAGTGCCTTCAGTTAACGGGTCTGGAGTTACACCTTCTGGTATTCGCTGAAGCGTTTCTGGTTCTGTCCAGCCTGGTCCACTCTTGGGAACTGTTGGTAATGTGAATGCTGTGTTTGCTTGTTCTGCTGGAATGTCGTTATATTTGGGTGGTAACTCTGTCTGAGTTTGGGGTTCAGGATTATCTGACAGAACTGGACTTGTATTGTTTTGCGCATACACTGGTGGAGTTTCGACAACTGCTGTGGAAATCTCCTGAGCCGGCTCAGCATCATTATTATAAAAATCAGCAGCGGCTTCTGCGTCGCCATCAAACATATCCAGTACTTCTGCATCGGTGCTCCATTCTGGCATACCATAATCAGCTGGATCTTGTACCTTGATTGGTGTGCCATCAGAACTTGCTTTGCCTCCACTAAGACTTGCTGATATATCACTGGTTGATATGTCAGCATCATGCGCAGTAGCAATAATGTTTGCCTGCCGGCGATCTTCTCGTATTCTGGCCTGAGCGCCTGTGCGTAATCCGCCTGACACCCGTTCAACATTTGGATCATCCAGGTAGGTCATTAGTGTGCCTTCTAATCTTTGCTTGAACTCTCCCTTGGATAACACGGTTGTAATAGTGTTTGCACGGTATACTAAACTTAATGAACCACCGCTGTAAGGTGTATCAGTTCTGAGTGTGTTTGGTTTATAGTTAATATCCATGAGACCATCTGGACGATAGTCACCAGCAGTATTGTACTTGATGCCAAACAATACTTCACTAGCATCGTAATTTATCGAACCATCAGTCATAAACGGGCCCAACCCAACATCTGACAATGCCACATCTGGACTATAAAAAATTTCGCTCTGTGCCATCCAGTCAGGGTCACCTAAAATCTCAACTGTTGCGTTGGCTTGATCAGCCGGGCTATACAGCAGGCTGGCAATGTTGGCAGCGATTTCACCACTCTTACTTCCAGTTCCGCCCAATGCACTTTCGTTGGAGCGTGGCATGTAATAATTCTTGGTGATGTGAATTGTGTTGGTTTGTGGCATTGATTCAGATGCACCAGTTACGCCCAGTGCCTGCTGATAATACAAATAATTATATGACTGTGAAAAACTCAAAATCTCTGTGTTCTGACCAGTGAACCAATAGTCATACTGTTTGTGTACTCCACGATACAGTGGCGGACCAATATAAGGCGTTCGCAATGAGGTAACATTGTATCTGCTGATTACATAATGTATTCTGTATGCATAATCGTTGGTTTTGTTATCATATTTTATAGGTACAATTTTTGTTCTGATTTTATACCACATGAATGGATTTTTCTTTCCATCAGTATTAAATTTAACTTCACCAGTAACTCGATCCACATATACGTTTGTTTGTGATGAAATATAAGTGCTATTTTTGAGTACATATTCAATTGCCTGAATAATACTGGTGCCAGCCGGTATGGTATAGATTTGGCTGGATTTTTGAACAGAATTTTTATTGGTATCCAGTTGATTTGCAGGATCATCCTTGGTTGGCGGCATGCCAGTGTTGCTTTTGGCTGTGTTACCGGAAGCCAATACCTCAGCATCGGCAATTGATTCATGCTCAAATTCTATCACAAATTCATTGGGATAAGTCTGTTTTTTGTCTGGGGCATTGCCTGAAATTCTTTTCTGGTGTGCATTTAATGCTTCGGTTAGCCCTTTAAAAATTAATCGTTTGGTGGGATCTACGTTTGCGCCCTGTCGTTCCAGAGATTCAGACAATTGCACTGAAGCTGCACCACCAGCATCTTGTATTTGACCAGACAAAATGTCCTTTACTGTACCACCGATTAATTCAACATTGAATGGTATGTGTGAATGAGTATCACTAAATGGTAGCACACTTTGTGGTGCTGCGGCTTCACAGGTATATTCCACTAAGTTATCAGTTAGCTGGAATGTAATTCCCTTAAAGATGAACGGAATGAATTTTTCTGTGACTGCGTTTGGATCGCTGGTGGGTTCTCTTTTTTTCAGTGTACTTCCACTAACTGGATTTCCATATTCATCATATCCATAAAAGCGCACCACCATCAGATAATTTTGCGCAGCATAGTTAATGTGTCCTGGTTTGGCACCTTCACGTTCCATGTACTCGGTAACAGCGGCATGTAGTCTTTCTAAAAAACTAAGTCCGTTGGGTTCTAAAATTTTAAACCTAATTTCAAACATGTTGTGTGCTGCCTGACTGCTCTGCCCACTTACTAGACCTTTGAGTTCAATATCATCAATATAAAAATCAACATCAAAGTGTTTGCTTCTGACTGCACCAAAATTACCTATATTTTCTGATGGATTTGTGCTGGAATTAGCACCGCCACTTTGTAGTATTAGTGTCATGCCGTTGACACTTTTGGTTCCTGAACTTATTAATTCTGCATAGCGTTGAGCACTTAATGCATATACACTGACCGAATAGGTCATAGTTGAAAACTTTTTAAAAATATTTTCAGTTGGAATGATATTTGGAAAAAATTCTCCAGGTATTGACACATTGCCATCAGCACTGGTGTTGTTTTGTTTAGTTACAGAATCAGCACTAATTTCTGGTGTTGTTTGTCCAACAACAAATTCTGGTGATATTCCAAACCCTGTACCAGCATCTTCGGCAAAACTTAGTTGAGATGCTGGATCAACTCCTGCCTGTGTAGGACTGATTGGTGTTGTTCCTGAAACTGGAATTTGTGTGGCAGCATTTTGGCCGTCTACTGATACCGGAGATGTTACACCAGAATTTTCTAGCAATGGATCTGTGATTATTTCTGCATTTTCGGCATATTCAAGTTGATCTCCACGCACAATTGCACCTGCGCTATCAATTGGCACTGCTGTTTCAGCCAAAGATAACTGATCATTGTTTGCTGAGTATGATTGTGTTGTTGTGTTGCCCACGGTGCCTGGCAAGGCAGTGATGTTGGCACCGGGTTCTAGTTTAATTTCAGTATTTGGCGGCACAACAGCTACACCACCTTGCGACACAACATATCTGCCATTGGCATCTTGTGTAACACCTGTGCCTAGCTGCGCATTGGTTGCAAGATCTGGTGTAATGTATAAATTCCCGTCTGCTGCCAGAGATACCTGCGCCAATGGACCAGCTTCAACACTACCAGTGGTTGGATTAAATTCATTTGCACGAGATGGCACAATAACCGGAGCAGCATCTGGTAGAACATTGACATTTCCCAGTGCCGGATTTGAATCTATGTTTGCATTTATTGCTGACCCTGGCATACCAATTGTGACTGCGTTATTTCCAACAGTCACAGCTTGTTCTGCTGTTCTCACGGCCGGTGCTTCAGTAACTGGTACATTTGCAGTTGCATCCTGACCAATTACACGTGTATTTGCATCTGTAATCCTGCCAGAAACATTTGATACAGCCGGAGTACCTTCAACATTTTGTACTGGCGGTAGAGCAGGTGATTGTGCAGGAGTCGAATAATCAATAACTGGTGCAACGATGGGCGCACTGAGACCAGTTTGAGCAGGGGGCAATACTCCGTATTGTGAATTTGATGGTGTGGGTTTCACTTCTGCAGACGGGGCACGAGATATCCCGCCAACCGATCCTTCACCCTGTTTCCATGCAAAATATGAATCTGAACCGGTAGCAGGAATGGGTGTTAATCCAGGATTACCAATAAAAATTCTGGGTACTGTTCCTGCATTTCCAGTATCAGGACTTACCTCAATTGCGCTGACCACATTTCCAGCAGAGTCTCTGACCACACTGGTCCACACATCACCATTACGGTCAACATAATAATTTGAATCAGCCACGTTAGAACCCTAACACTTCTCGCAACGTTTCTAACTGAGGCAAATATATGTTTTTGCCCAGTGTAAAATCACCCAGAGGATCGACCAGTGTATTAGGGTTACGCTGCGCAAATACCCACCAGAGTTCGCTGTAACCATATAAATCATAGGCCAACAAATCGGGACGCAGGTTGTATACCTGGTTGATTGTGAATAACCGATCATCAGCATTTTTGGGTATGCTGCGATTTACCATTAGATCCAGATAAAATTCGTTAGTACCGGTGTTATAATATGGGCTAACTGATGTGTATTTTACTTTTGCCATTACCAGAATCCTTTCTTGGTTAAGTCACCATATGCATATTTTCTGAGGCTGAATTGATTGCTGATGCGATCTCTGCTGTCCACTGGGTGGAATGTAAGTTGTATGCCAATCTTGGTGGGCACATAAGTTTCGTCTTGTGAAATTTTAGTAACACCTTCAAATGCCAAATCAAAATCAGGTATCGTGGGTGGTGCACCTGACTCCAATTTACTAGTTATTAATCGTGTAATTTTGCTACTCCAGGATTGATAGCCCATGGCTGTGTCTGTTCTGCCCACAAAGTTATTGGTGTTAGGTCCAGCATAAGCACGCACATAATCCACATTATCAGGAATAGTATAGTTAAATGTACTTAACACACACGGATGTTCAGCAAATTGAAAATCACCAAAACCATTCATGTATAACAATGGTGGTGGAACACCCCTGCGCTGGTCCTGACCATAAAACATTTTGGTAGCAGATTTAAAAAAATGAATGGCTGCTAACAAATAATTAGCTTCGTCAGTATCTTGCGCTGTAAATGTTCCATTGACAACAATGTCACCTATTTGACTGCCCTGATAAAAAAATCCACGATAGTTACTGTGTGTCAATGCATAACTTGCATAGTTTGCCATATGTGGGACGGTAATGCTAGGAGTATATGGAAAAATTACCCCATCTGTTTTTTTAAGTGGTGCCAACACATGTGCATTGTGCATGAGCGGATCATTATACAGATAGTCGCTGAATGGACTTAGTCTGATTTTAAATCTCCAGTCTTTTTTGTCGTAGTTTCGATTGTTTGATTTTCTTGCTTCACGAATACTGATTGGTGGTTCAGGTGTTTCATCAAACGATAACTCAAACTCATCAAACAATTGTTCTGCTTCAACGTCTGTGAACTCATCATCAACCGGAATTGGTTCGCCCAGATAATTGGAAGTTCCTCCAATAGGAACACACACTCCGTCAGTGTCATCATACTCTTCCTGACCAATGATACACCCAAAATCATCATATTGTGGTTCTTGAGTTACTGTGGTGTCGCCATAGTTCCAGTTGTCTGGTAGATCTTCTCTGGGAACCCATTCACCAAGATCGTCGTTGTAAACAAACTCGTTTTGGTCTCTGGCTTGCCAATCTTCGGGACGGTCTGTGCGCGGTACATATTCGCCTAGACTGTCATCATACCATAGATTAGGATCGTCTGCTGGATTCTCATAGTAATCGTATTCGCCTTCGACACCTGCTTCATATGCATCTCTGTCTGCTAGTTGTTGGTTAATGCTTGCTTGTGTATTTGCTCGATATGCATCAACTGCGGCATCTGGATCCCCATAATCAGCCAACGATGATGCTGGATCTGTTCCTGAAACCGACTGTTGACTATATGCAGTTTCAGTCGGAGACGCAAAGTTGTTGGTTGTTGAGTTAATGCTGGTTGTAGAAGTACCGGGCACATTTAAAGATGTGGCATTTTGTTGCGCAGATGCATACTCAGAATTTGCTGTTTGATATGCTGCATTCGCTGCTTTATAATCAGGATGATTAAGCACGTCTGCACCAGATACCCCTTGCGCTTTCAATCTGTCAATGGTTTCTTTTTTATCTTGTTGTGCATTATATAGGTCTTCATCAGCATTTGATAACCTTTCGTTAGCTGCTTTCTGTGCTGCTGTTGGCGCATAATCCGGAACACTGGTTTTGGTTACTGTTCGCGTAAATGTGGGTGTATTCGTCGTTACATTGGCATCTCCTCCACTAGAAGTAACTGTCTGTTCTGTTCTGCTAGTTGGAGTTTGTGTTACCGAGCTTGTGGTTTTTGTGCCACTTGGGCTAATTCCTGGTGACTGTGTTGGGGGTTGCTGAGATGCTTGTTGTAATTCTAAACGTGTGCGGCTGTCAGTTGCAGCAGAAGGCACAGAACTCCCACCAAAATCAATTTCTGCTGCTTCGCCTGGTTCAACAGAATTCTTTTTTAATATTACAACAGTCTGATTAGCCTGATTAATCTGATTGGTTAATGCTTGATACTGTGGATCTGAGCGCCAGGAAGTTACACCTTTTGCTTGTAGATCACTTCTGAGTTTGTTACGTGCGCTAACAGCAGCGGCTCGATCCGCCTCTGCATCACTAAGTGCTTGATTGTAACCTTCATAATCAAATATAGCCATATCAATAATGTGTCCTTGTGTCATTATTTATGTCACCCATTAACTGCGTATATAATGCAAAAAAATATTGACATCATACACAAATTTGTTATATAATAAGTGTATTATTATAGGAGATTCAATGAATCAACCAAAACAGAAAAGAGTAAACTATCTAAACAACAAAGATATACTGGCAGAAATTCACAAAAGTAAGAACACATTTTGCTCTTACCGAGACAAGATTACAGACAGCGATTTTGATTTAATTTTAGAACCGGACGAAAACGGCAAGACCGGACTTGAAAAGATCAACGTTCGTACACTAAAAGAAGCACGTGACAATCGTGCCACACGTTTGTCTAAACTCACAGGCGAAACTGTAGATCCAAAATCTATTACTAACGAAGATATTGTTATTCGTGTAATGACCGACGAACACGTTCCGCTAGGACCTAAGAAGCGTACAAAAGCAAGCACTAAACCTAAGAAAAAGAAAGCAGCAGACTTGCTTGATGATTTAGATCTAGATGAAGACACCGACGACACAGATGTTGATGCTAACGATCCCGATGTAGAAATGGTTCCAGTTCGTTGTAACTTTCCGCCATTCAAGCATTATAGAATCGACGCAGATGGTAACCCGTTCGAAGTAGGCCGTAGTCACTGGCGTGGTGATTTTGAAACTGGACACTTTAGTAAGAGTCACGGACGTGTTACAGATAAACTTGCTATGATGTATATGAAGTTATGTGAACGTTATGCTACACGTTCTAACTGGCGTGGATACACTTATAATGACGAAATGCGTTCGCAAGCTCTGCTTCAACTTTGTCAAATTGGCTTACAGTTTAACGAAGCAAAATCACTGAATCCATTTGCTTATTACACAGCAGCAGTTACTAACTCATTTACCCGTGTACTAAACATTGAAAAGAAAATGCAGAATATTCGTGACGATATTCTTGAACAGCATGGCCTTGACCCGAGTTGGACTCGCCAATTTGCAAATGAGAATGTTGACGGGAAATATTTAGGGGATTAAAACAAATTAATGTTTGATAAAAGTATCGGTTATCAACAAACAAGTTATTGGAGATTTTTGAGTGAGCTTATTCAAACGAGCAGCAATTTTTACCGATATTCACTTCGGGCTAAAGAATAATAGCATTACACATTTACAAGACTGCGAAAGTTTTGTGGATTGGTTTATTGATTTAGCCAAAAGTAAAAATTGCGAAACCGGAATGTTTCTCGGTGATTGGCATCATCATCGTGCTAGTATTAACCTACAGACATTAAATTTTAGTTTGCGCAGTTTAGAGAAATTGAGTGCTGCATTTGATCGGTTTTATTTCTTGCCCGGTAATCACGATCTTTATTATAGAGACAAACGTGACATTCACGGTGCAGAGTGGGCGAAGCATTTGCCCAACATTCATGTTGTTAATGATTGGTTTACTGATGGCGATGTAACTATTGTTCCGTGGCTAGTTGGTGATGATCATAAGCGTATTCAAAAGATTACATCCAAGTATGTGTTTGGTCATTTTGAACTACCGCACTTTAAAATGAATGCAATGGTAGAAATGCCCGACACCGGCGAAGTTAACGCAGATGATTTCAAAGGTGTTGAACGTGTGTTTAGTGGGCACTTTCATATGCGTCAAAATAAGGGTAATATTTCGTACATTGGCAATGCGTTCCCACATAACTTTGCTGACGCTGGTGATGAACAGCGTGGTGCTACAATCTTAGAATGGGGGCAGAACCCAGAGTTCTTTGCGTGGGATCAACAACCAACATATCGTGTTGTTGATTTGTCAGCGTTAATCGATCATGCCGACCAAATTCTAAAACCTAATATGTATGTTCGTGTTAATTTGGATATTAATGTAAGTTACGAAGAAGCAAACTTTATTAAAGAAACATTTGTAAACAGTTACGGTGTTAGAGAAATTAGCCTTTTGCCAAAATCTAAAAATCAAGAGCACGAATTAGATTCATCAGACTCCGTTATGTTTCACTCAGTTGACCAAATTATCACAGAACAATTAACAAATATAGACTCTGATTTTTATAATAAGCAATTATTGTTAGAAATTTATAGGAATTTATGAAGGCACTAAATTATAGAATATTTTAACTATGGCTAATGTAACAAAAAACTTTCTTAGCGAAATTTCAAAGCATGTTAATATTCTCGCTAATATCAGTCTAATACTTATAGATGATGATTTTGAAAAACTTCGCTCGATTTTATTAAGAACAAAAAAAGAAACTTTTCAACACAACGATTATTATGTTATATGTCACGGTGATACAGACTTTTATCTTCCTGGAAGCCCTTATGGATTATCTATTTTTAATCTTGTTAGGACATTCCAAGAAGTTGACATTTCGTTAGGGCGTGTAATTTTTGTAACTGATCATTTAGGTATCGAAGAAGAATTTAAATTCCTTATTCCTCAAAAATTACATCAGTTTGATTTACCATTGATCATCGATAATTGTATGAGCGCATCGTCAGACCTAATGCTAGATAATTTTTGTTATCCAGATATTAATGTTAATCCAGCTAAAATTAAAAAACATGCGTTATGCATGATGGGGGCAAAAAGAATTCATCGCAACGGATTATTTCATTTTTTAAAAAATAATAACCTATTAGAAAAAATTGTAACATCCTATAATAATACGTGATCATGAAACATAGAATATACACTAAACCATTTACTAGAATTAACGAAAATTGGAATACCTATGGAGAGCTAAACACTTTACCAACTGATGAAAAATATTCAGACAACATTATCACCGGCTCTGCTAACGGACATCATATTAACAGACATAATGATATTGTCAAAGACTTTTATCAATTAATTGGTATTGACATTGTTACCGAAACCGTGTTCGATTACAAATATCCGCGGATATCTGAAAAAATAATTCGTCCTATAATTAACAAAAGACCGTTTTTAGTTGTAGGTGCACCTAACACACTAAAATTTTTATGCAGCAAAGGTTTTCAAACTTTTGCTCCATTTATTAATGAAGATTATGACCAAATAGTTGATCCAGTGTATCGTATGAAATTTTTACTTGACGAAATAACCCGATTAACACAAATGCCCATTGACAAAATAAAAGATTTTGTGTTAGAGTATACACCTATCTTGAATCATAATTTTAATATTTTAAAAGACTTAGAGCAGCAAGAACTAAAGTCAATTTCAAAATTATTATCAAAATTATAAACAAATAAATTAATGATAACAATTCGCACATTAACCGTTAAAAACTTTATGAGCGTAGGCAATGCTACGCAAGCAGTTCATTTTGACCGCAATGATCTAACCCTGGTGTTAGGTAATAATATGGACTTAGGTGGCGATGGCGCTCGTAATGGCACAGGTAAGACTACTATTATTAACGCACTTTCGTATGCGTTTTACGGTGTAGCACTGACTAACATTAAACGAGATAACTTAATTAACAAAACAAATTCTAAAGGCATGCTTTGCTCTGTAGAGTTTGAGTACGCTGGCAAAGAGTACAGAATTGAGCGTGGGCGCAAGCCTAACGTATTAAAGTTCTATATTGAAAATGAAGAACAAGAATCAACAGATAACGCCCAGGGTGATTCGCGAGAAACACAAAAAGCTATTGAGGAATTGCTAGGTATAAGCCACACTATGTTCAAGCATATTGTGGCTTTGAACACGTATACCGAACCTTTCCTCAGTATGCGGGCCAACGATCAGCGTGATATTATCGAGCAATTGCTTGGCATCACATTGCTCACCGAAAAAGCAGAGCAACTAAAAGAGCAGTCTAAAAATACAAAAGACCTCAAAAAAGAAGAAGAGTTGCGTATTCAAGCAGTTATGGATGCTAATCAACGTATTCAAGATCAAATCGATTCGGTTAGACGTCGGCAACGTATGTGGTTAGATAATCAACAAAAAGATGTTGCCGATTATGAAGCATCCATTGAAGCTCTTGAACACATTGATATTGAAGCAGAAGTAAAAGCGTTTGCTGAAATTGATGCATATAACGAAAAGAAAACACAAATTGATACACTACAAGTATATCAAACCTCAATCGACGCCGAGAATAAGCGTCTTGGAACTAAAATTCAAAAATTAGAAAAAGAAATTGCTTCACTAAAGGATCACAAGTGTCATGCGTGCGGTCAAGAGTTACACGATGCTAAACATGAAGAAATTTTAGCAGACAAAGAAGGCGATCTACAACAAGCAGCACTTCAAATTGTTACCAATGAAGGTCAATGGGACGAAGCACATCAAGGATTACAAGCACTAGGCGAACTTGGATCAAAGCCGCAAACGTTTTATAAAACATTACAAGAAGCATTGGAGCATAAAAATACACTAGAAACTGCTCGTGCGCAGCTAGAAACACGTCGCAATGAAACAGACCCATATAGTGAGCAAATTACAGAAATGGAAGAACAAGCGTTACAAGAAGTTTCATATGATCGTGTAAATGAGTTAGCACATTTACAAGAGCATCAAGAGTTCTTGCTTAAATTGCTCACTAACAAGGATTCGTTTATTCGTAAAAAGATTATTGATCAGAATCTAGCGTATCTAAACTCTCGGTTAACGCATTATCTTGACAAAATTGGATTAAGACATACAGTACAGTTCTTAAATGATCTTTCTGTAGAAATTACCGATCTAGGACGAGATTTGGATTTTGATAACTTATCGCGTGGTGAACGTAACAGACTTATATTAAGTTTGTCATGGGCATTCCGTGATGTTTGGGAATCTCTATACCAACCAATTAATGTTGTATTTGTTGACGAGCTAATCGACAATGGACTAGATTCGCAAGGTGTTGAAAACGCATTAGGTATCTTAAAACACATGACTCGCGAGCGTTCTAAGAGTGTGTGGCTTGTTTCGCACAAAGATGAACTTATTGGACGTGTACACAATACATTAACAGTAGTAAAAGAAAACGGGTTCACAACATACGATACAACCGATGCCTAATATTTTTAATTTGAGTCAAATTGACGAGTATCAGCTTGAAATTACTGCGTGGGTAAATTACAATTTTGAGCAGAATATATTACAAGGTATAAGTAAGCACGTGCCAAGTCCACAGAAAGCAAAAGGTAGTAATTGGGAAAGAGATGTTGCTAGACGACTTTCTGAAATCTACAATGAAACCTTTATTAGAGTTCCAGGATCTGGTGCGTATGTAGGCGGCTTAAATGCTGCTCGCAAAGAATTTTTACACGAAGGCACTATACGAGTCCTTAAAGGAGACATTGTTCCTCCGTTAAGTTTTCCTCGTTTTAATGCTGAGTGTAAAAGTTATAAAGAATTTCCGTGGCATCAACTATATACAGGCGACTGCAAAGTTCTTGACGGTTGGATAACTCAGTGCTTGGATGCAGCGGACGAAGGCGACGTGAATTTATTATTCATGAAGTTCAACCGTAAAGGCACATTTTTGGCATTTGAAGACAGGCATAAGGCACATTTTAAAATAGAAAATTACACCTGTTACAGTCCATTATCAGAGTCCCTGGGAGGACCTTGGATCGTAACAGATTTGGGCACATTCTTAGGCATAAGGCAAAACACAGACAAACTGAATGAGTTGTGTGCATAACACAATACTAAATCGTTAAAAGTCTAGCTTGGGGCGGTTAATACAAGCGGTAACACTCTCTGTTGTGAGGAGGACACCTAAATCGTGGGTAACGACACGGACATCAATCACTATCCTTAACAGGACGCTAACACGACATGCCTGTGAACTTTGTAACGCTTATTTGTAGTTCACTAACGTGTTTGATCGATGTATGGCAACACAAAAAGGCTAAAAGATGCTGCTCTGTAAAAAAAATCAACAGCAAGTTTGCATATAGCGGGCAATTAGTTATATGTAAACTCCCGTCAGAATAAAGTCTAGAGTAGGGGGTACCGGCTGACCGCCTCCGCAAAATGATCATTATAAAATACATTTTAATCTCTTATAATTGCTGGCTAGCTCACTCGACGAAAGATGAATTAGTTTAACTTTACCCTCGGATGGGTAAAGTTTGACCAGTCTATCTGACGAAATATGTTCAAGAAAACATATTAAATTTATTTCACTTACATATTGATATCACACTATTACATAATATTCAGAGTCTTAAAAAATAAGATTGAGCGTAAGCGAAATCTTAGATATGCGTAGCATATCTCCTGATATTAAATCTATTGTGTGATATGACAAAATTCTGATATTTGGAAACACATTTTCTTATTCATGCGTTCATGAAAAAGCCCCTAGCTTTGGCATACCAGGGGCTTTGATTTGGGCACGTTACATTGCGTAACAAATTTATTTATGCAAATGTGTCTGGCCAGTCTCGATAATATGCGTGTTTGATATCCTCTACAAATTGATTAAACGATTTGTGTTTGGTTTCCAGTTCACCTTCCAGAGGGGCTACACGCTGAAACGCCTCTTCTAATTGTGCCATGTTCTTGAATTCCATCATGATATGCCATTCAGGCAAATCAGGAATACTTGCGAAACCCATTTTGCAACGAGTAATGCGATAGCCTTCGCATTTTCCTTCAGATTTCAGATGTTCTAAAAATCCTTTCATGTTGTTAACCCAATCGATATCCGAAATATCCGTGGACTTTTCAGCCCAAATATGATAAATGTCCATTATGTTCTTGGTCCTAAAATTTCAAATCCGTCAATTTGACGTTTGTATTCGGTAGCTTCGCCTAAGTACAAATAGTCAAACCCTCTACTTTTATAAAACGCACATTCACTTCGTAAGCTAGAAATTCCTAAATGTAGCTTAGGATTTTGATAATCCCATGCAAATTGAATGGCTTCTACATTTTTATTATTATAAACACGCATTAAGCTAAATGCAACCAATTTATCTTGATCATAATATCCTAGAACATCATTTGTGAAATATTCCTCGGTAAAAATAGGCATTACAGATCGGAATTTTTTATGAGCACAATATGTATTATAAATGCGCTCTAATTCAATTGGATTTGGATTTACAATAAATTCAAAATTATCCAAAATGCTGTAATTGGTATCTGCCAGTCGTATACGGGCATATATCATGATCTGGGATCCTTCCTGTTTGTAAACAAATCATCTAAATATTCTGAATCCCATCCATTATAGTAACCTTTTTTGTATAGTTGCACACTAGCATCGTCGAGATTTTTAGTTAGAGCACAAATGCTTAATGCATACGTTCCTTGATTAAAACAAACTCCATTTTGTTCTTCGTAATGTCCAGGATGATCTGATAAGCTAATAAGCCCAGCATTTTTCATTGGTCCGTTGTTTGCAGCGTCGATATGATCATTAAATTCGTCAGCACCCCATAATTCTGGGTCGTATATGTAAACAACAACTTCCCAGTTTTCCATACCTTTTTTGCTTAACATTAGCAAGTCTAAATACGGATCTCCGCCTAAACGAAAATCAATTTGATTTTTTAAGCGTGCTTGTTTAGCATACGGGCACGGTGGAAATCCTCCTAATGCTGGGTGAGGAACTTCGATAAAGTTTTGTAACCAATCTATAACTGACTGTTTTGCTTCGGTTAAATTCATTAAAAATACGGGAGTCCTGATTTTTTGGTTGTTTCCAGATTGTCTTTGAGCAGTTTTCCAATGCTCTCACGTTCAGAATTACTTAGCATCAGTGCATGATCGTAACTGATTCCGCCGCGCATGCCCCAGGATATTCTGAGCGATTCTTCTTTGATGGCCACACACTCTTTTTCCATGTCATCCACTAGCCTGGATATCTGGTCAGAATCCAGCGTGAGCAGCCTTACCCGAAAAAATTCGACATATCAAATGTAAACGGTTGAGCATATTCATGACCACAATGTGTGCATTTGATGTTAAGTGGTTTGAGTTCGCTTTCTGTCTTTAACTTAATAACACGATCACGTAACCGATCAAACACTTCACGATCGCAATTACGTAAAAACTCGTCGATGTGTTTGCGATCCTGTACTACTGTTTCTGGTGTTTTAATGGCAGCAATGCCTTGGCCCACTGCCTTTAGGGTGAGTTCGCCTATTTTTCGAAACGCATCAGCAAGAATATTAAGTTTTTGCTTGTCATCCATGTCAGTATTGTCAATGACTGATACCAGTTTTTGTTCTTCAAATTGAAGTACATTGTTTTCTGACATTTGTTTGTAATTTAACGGTCTGAAATAAACTTCTAAATCACCAATGATTTCAGGAGTTCTGAAATCTGGCGCTGCCAACCCTTCTATTACGGTACGCAAATCTAGTGCATATGTGGATTCTTCACCACATTTTGTACAAGTGGTGTCAATATCCATGCTGTGCCCATAACTTGCAATTCTTATGGCAACTAGTATGGAATCTAAATCAACACTGGGCACTGCCCAGGCATTTTTGATGTTTGGAACGCAACTCTGAATTACATCAACTACGGCTTGTCCATTGAACAGCGCATCTGGTGTTCGATAGGTGATTTCATCAATGGCCGTCATGGGAAACACTGGTAGTTCATGAGTTTCAGTCATGTTTAATGTATCCTTGGCATAATATTGACCGTCACTGGGCAGTTTAATGTAAATTGCAGGGCGTCTAAAATAAGTTGTTAAAGGGTTATTTTCCATAGATTTTTATTCTATAAATATGTGTATTAACTACTTATGGCACATAAAATATGGCTGATGAAAACGACGATATAGATGACAAAGCTGAACGAGCGATAGATCGCATTGAAGATCTGATCCTGGAAATGACAAAAATGCCAGGTGTTACCAAGGCACAACTGGACAGACTTGCACGATCAGCTGGCCGCGCTGCTGATGGACTGGATGAAGCTGCCCGTGTAAGCACACACATGAAAAAGTTAGCTGGTGCAATACCAGGGCTAACCGCAGGATTAAGTCGTGGAACCACTAATTTTTCACAACTAAGTGGAGTTATTTCAGGAACAATCAGTGTCATAACTGCTTTTGCAAAGAAGATTCCATATGTTGGTGGTGCTCTGGGAATTGCTGGTGATGCAATTTCAGCATCAACAGTACCCATCATTGAATCGTTTGATCGTGCATACTCATCATTTGAACAACTGAGTCAAATTGGTGCCATTAGTGGTGAAGGCATCGACGGCATGGTTGATAACTTTGCACAATTGGGATTACCACTGCAAACATATCAACAATTAGTTCAGTCAAACAGCACTAGGTTAGCGCATCTGGGTGGCACAGTTGGTGACGCGGCAGACAGTTTTACTGATGCCGCTGGTGTTATGAAACGAACCAACGCTGAAAATGCCATCAGCGAGCAAAACTTACGTAGACTGGGATTTAGTGCTGACGAAATATCAGATACCATGATACAATATGCAGACATTCAGCGCAGAATGGGTCTGCAAGGCTACATGGATCAGCAAAAGTTGACTGAAGGAACCATAGCATATGGCAGAGAACTGGATGCCATTGCCAAGTTAACCGGTCAAAGCCGCAAACAATTAAAAGATCAGAATGATGCAGCACTGCGTAATGCCAGATTTAACGCAAGATTACGTGAAGTAGAAGCTACACAAGGTCGCGAAGCGGCAGAAAACCTACGCATGATGAATCTGGCACTCAGTAACTACCCTGAACTGCAAAAAGGATTTCAGGATGCAGCATCAGGATTTGTTAGTACAACTGAAGCACAGAAATTCTTTATTACCACTCAGGGACAAGGCACCCGTGTAATTGAAGGTGTGATTAATAAACAAATCGGCCTGGAACAGGGGTTAGGTTCATTACAACAGTCAATTCAGCAAACAATCCCATATCAGCAGAGTTTAGTTAAAGCTACTGGTGATGCAAACAATGCATTTGTGAACTTTTATGAAACATCAGGGTTTGCAACGGCAGCACAAGGAGATCTTGCTGAAGCTGCTAGACGGGCACGTGACGCACAAGATCAACAGGTTAAAGATGCCAGCGATAATGCCAAAAACTTACAAAAAGCTCGTGGAGATCTTGAACAAGCAGCAAGCAACGTTGATTTATTAATTCTAAAATTGCCTGTAGTAACAGCCACTATTGAAGAATTTTCCAATGCCATCAAAGCAGCAACCAATCAGTTACGTTACAGAAACATTGAAGGACCAGTTGGTGAAGCGCCAAGTCTGACTGGCGCCAGAATGATTGTGGATGAGATTGCAAAAACCAATCAAATTCTGGAATCCAGTGTTGACCCAACAACAGGAAAAAACCTAACTGAAGAACAAATTGTTGATCTTGCTAACAAATTAGATGCTCTTAAAAACGCACTGGTAGAAACCAATCAGAGAATCCGAGAAGAAACCAGTGGCGCACAAGGGTACAAAACCCCTAGAATGGATCGACCTTTCCTGAACGATGCTGAACGAGGTGCTTTCCGTGAACGTGTGATTGACAGTTTGGTTGATTTTTATCGTGCAAATCAGCCAACCACCGCAGCACCTTCAGCACCCACCTCAAATGTAACAGAACCGCCAGCATCTGCTGTATCTGATGCACAAAATCAAGGTCTAACTGCACCAGTAGCACCACAAGCCGGTCAGGCCAGAGGTGCAGTGGTTAGTGGTCCTCGATCAGGGTATCAGACTACTTTGCATGGCACTGAAGCTGTAATACCACTTGATTCGACACGTAAAATTCCAGTTGAAATAACTGATTCTCGTGATTCATCAGCAGCATTGCAAATGATGTCTGCACAATTAGCCAAGCTGGATGACATGGTATCAGAATTAAAACGTAACACAGACGTTAACGAAAAGATATTCCGCACCAGATACAGCTAAATAGTGACATGAGTTACAAAAAGCATTTCCGAGCAGCAGATACATCTGGTAGATTTAGTCCACTGGGCAACGGCGCTACAACTTCAAATAATTCGCCAAACTTTTCATTTAGAAATTATGAGAGTGTACTGCCCGAAGTTTACACAGGACACCCAAATCGTGTTGAGCGTTATAATCAATACGAAGCCATGGACATGGACTCAGAAATTAATGCGTGCTTAGATATTATTGCAGAGTTTTGTACTCAAGAAAACGAACAAAATGGCACAGCGTTTGAAATTAACTTTAACGAAAAGCCAACCGAAAACGAAGTAAACATTATCAGACAACAACTAAAGCAATGGTCCAAGCTAAATCAATTTGACAAGCGTATTTTTAAATTGTTTCGCAATACATTAAAGTATGGCGATCAAGTTTTTATTCGTGATCCAGAAACATTTGAACTGTTCTGGATTGAACCAACCAAAGTTTCACGAGTCATCGTAAACGAAAGTGAAGGCAAACGTCCAGAACAATATGTTATTCGGGACATTAACCCTAATTTTGAAAACTTAACCGTAGCACAAAAGTCAACAAATGACTTTCAGCATAATATTCCAACTAGTGCCAATGGGCAACAGTACAATTATAATATACCTAATTCAACCGGCGCAGGAGCTCAAGGAAGATTTGAAACAGCAATGAACGAAAGTGCTGTTGATGCTAAACATGTTGTTCATTTAAGTTTAACAGAAGGGTTAGATTTCTTTTGGCCTTTTGGGCAATCAATTCTGGAAAACATTTTTAAAGTATTCAAACAGAAAGAATTACTCGAAGATGCTATTCTGATTTATCGTATTCAGAGAGCTCCTGAACGCCGTGTATTTAAAATTGATGTAGGTAACATGCCAAGTCACATGGCTATGAGTTTTGTTGAACGTATTAAAAATGAAATTCATCAGCGTCGTATTCCTACCAAAAATGGTGGTGCCAGTGCGCTGGATGCCACATACAATCCATTATCAATCAATGAGGATTACTTCTTCCCACAAACTGCTGAAGGTCGTGGATCCAGTGTTGAAACACTGCCAGGAGGTGAAAACCTGGGTCAGATTGATGATTTAAAGTATTTTAATAACAAAATGGCACGTGGATTACGTGTGCCTAGCAGTTATCTACCAACTGGTCCAGACGATTCAGCGACTCCGTTAAGTGATGGGCGTGTGGGAACGGCACTAATTCAAGAATATCGTTTTAATCAATACTGCCAACGACTACAAAATACACTTGTTGCTACACTTGATGACGAGTTTAAGATGTTTTTACGCTGGAGAGGCTTTAATATTGATTCAGGATTATTTGATTTAAAGTTTAACTCTCCGCAAAATTTTGCTACATTCCGCCAAGCAGAGATGGATTCTGCTCGTGTTGGTACATTCCAAGGACTAGAGCAACTACCGTATATGAGTAAGCGTTTCTTGTTAGAACGTTTCTTAGGGTTAACTGAGGAGGAAATTGTTCGCAATGAAGAATTGTGGAACGAAGAACAAGGATCGCAAGGAGACCTGAGCCCAGAAGGTTCGGATCTGCGTTCAGTAGGTATCATGCCAGGTGGTTTAGAATCAGACATAGGTAACCTATCAGCTATGGAAATGCCACCAGAAGGTGAAGAAGGAGCTGAAGTTGGCGCTGGCGAAGTTCCTCCGATGCCTAGCACAGGACCATTAGGTGGGGCAGGCGCACCCCCTCCAGAAGCATAAAGGTTAAATAGTATTATGAATTTGATGGAAATGTTTGATCAAGCAGTATCTGGCTACCAAGATGTTCAAGATGATAACACTCAACTTGACGACGATGCCACACGTAAAACTCGTTTAACACTAAAGCAGATTAATAAACTGCGCCGTATGCTTGACTTAAGAAACATTGAATATCGAGAAAAATTAAAGAAAATTCAAAAACAATATGCTGTACCTGCAGAAGCAATGCAGCCACCAATGTAAGCAGAACTGACTGTATCTAGTAGTAAATTCTGACTTTTCTTGTGTTTCTTGCCATTTTTGGTGTTATATACACACATTTTTGTAAGTTATTGTAAATACAATACACACAAAGCCATACTTTATTGGAGAACAAAACATGAACAAATTTGAGAAGCTAATTGAATACGTCATCAATGACGAAGATTCAAAAGCACAAGACCTATTCCACGAAATCGTGGTTGAGAAGTCTCGTGAAATTTACGAAAACTTAATGTCTGAAGAAGACATGGCAGAAGATGAAGTTGATGATTTAATCGACGATATCGAAGCTGACGAAGAAGGCGTTTCTGAAGCCGAAGACGACGACATGGAAATGGACGTTGAAATGGGCGGTGAAGAAGGCGAACTAGAATTAGACGCTGACGAAGAAGAAAGCGAAGAAGAAGATTTAGAAGACCGTGTTGTTGATCTAGAAGACAAGCTAGACGAACTAATGGCTGAGTTTGAAGCTCTAATGGCCGATGAAGCTGAAGAACCAGAGCATGCTGACTTAGAAATTGGCAATGACATGGGTATGGAACCAGAAATGGAAGGCATGTTCGAATCAGACGAAGAAGTAACTGAAGACGAAGATGCTGAAGAACTAGAAGAAGGTGTTGCTCTAAAAGCTGCTCCTGCTCCAGTTAAAAGCGAAGAAGGCTCTGTAAACAAGAAGACTGTAAACGCTGATAACGCTGGCGCTGCCGGTGCTGAAGCAAAGCCTGCTATGAGCTCTGGTGAAGAAAAGGGCCGTGCTGCTCCAACAGCTAAGGATTTAATTGGTAAGGTTGGTAATACTCCAGCTCAATCAACTCAAAAGCCATCAGCTGCACCTAAGGCTAAGACCAAAGGCGAAGAAGCTGGCACCAACGCTAAAAGCACAGTATAAGGACACTGATTAGGTATGGCATACTTAAAAGAGAACTTAACCTTTGATGCTGCTAACATTATTGTTGAAAGCAGCGGAGAAGGCGACTCTAAAACTCTTCATATGAAGGGCATCTGTATTCAAGGTGGTGTAAAGAATGCCAATCAACGTGTCTATCCTGTAAATGAAATTGAAAAAGCCGTATCGACTTTAAATGAACAAATTTCAGGTGGATATAGTGTGCTTGGTGAAGTTGATCACCCAGATGATTTAAAAATTAATTTAGACCGTGTAAGCCACATGATTACTGAAATGTGGATGGATGGTCCAAATGGTTATGGTAAACTTAAAATTTTACCAACCCCGATGGGCAAACTAGTTGAAACAATGCTACAAAGCGGCGTTAAACTAGGTGTTTCGTCGCGCGGTAGCGGCAATGTTAACGAAGGCAATGGTCACGTAAGTGACTTTGAAATCGTTACTGTTGACGTTGTTGCTCAACCTTCTGCTCCTAATGCTTACCCTACAGCAATTTATGAAGGACTAATGAATATGAATCATGGTCATAGATTGCATGAAATGGCAAAAGAAGCAGGTGTTGACAATAAAGTACAGAAGTATTTAAAAAGCGAGATCGTTAAGTTAATTAACGAACTCAAATTACGTTAGGAGACTACAAAATGCTTGATGCAATCAAACCATTGCTCGACAGCGGTCTAATCAACGAAGATGTTAGCCAAGAACTCAACGAAGCGTGGGAAGCAAAGCTAACAGAAGCTCGTGAAGAAGTCCGTGCAGAGCTACGCGAAGAGTTCGCACAGCGTTACGAACATGATAAAAGCGTAATGGTTGAAGCATTAGATCGCATGGTATCCGAAGGCCTAACTAGTGAGATCGAAGCACTAGCAGAAGAAAAAGCTGCTTTAGCCGAAGATCGCGTTAAATTCCAACGCAAAATGACCGAAAGTGCCGGAAAGTTTAACGACTTTATGGTAACTAAGTTAGCTGAGGAAATTAGCGAATTACGTAAAGATCGTGCAATCCAATCAGAAGGTTTTGCTAAACTAGAAAACTTTGTAATGAAGGCTCTAGCTAAGGAAATCAATGAATTTGCACAAGACAAGCGTGACCTAGTTGAGTCTAAAGTACGTCTAGTTGCCGAAGCAAAAGAAAAGCTAGAAAATCTGAAGAAGAATTTTGTTGCTGAATCTGCTGCTAAGGTTAAGGGCGTAGTGGCCAAGCATCTATCAACTGAATTGTCTGCTCTACACGAAGACATTAAAGTTGCTCGTGAGAACAACTTTGGTCGTCGTATTTTCGAAGCGTTTGCTGCTGAGTTTGGTACAACTCACTTAAATGAGAATGCCGAAATCCGTAAGCTACACAACATCGTTGCTGAGAAAGACAAGAAGTTAGCCGAAGCCGTTGAAATGACAACTAAAGCTAAGAAGCTAGTTGAATCAAAGGATCGCGAAGTACGTATTATTAAGGAATCTAATGAACGTGCTCGTATTATGGAAGAACTATTAACTCCGCTAAATGAAAGTAAAGCAGAGACTATGAAAGCTCTTCTAGAAAATGTGCAGACCAGTCGCTTACAGTCTGCATTTGAAAAGTATTTGCCAGCAGTGCTAGCTGAAGGTAAAGTTACGAAGTCTGCAAAGGCTACGCTAACTGAATCTAAGAAAGCAGTTACTGGCGATAAAACCGTTACAACAAAAGCTGAAGTTGCGCAAGATGACAACATCATCAGCATTAAAAAGTTGGCGGGGCTTTAATCTAAGTTGCAATTTGGAGATTATATAAAATGTCACAAGAACTATTAGAAAGCCGTTGGAGCGAGACCAAAGAAGCCCTACTAGAAGGCCTACAAGGTTCTCGCCGCAACACAATGGCAGCGGTACTAGAAAACACCCGTGGTCACTTAGTTGAATCATCAGCTGGTACTACTATGGCAGGTAACGTTGCTACACTTAACCGTGTAATTTTACCAGTTATTCGTCGCGTAATGCCAACCGTTATTGCGAACGAAATCGTTGGTGTTCAGCCAATGACTGGTCCAGTAGGCCAAATCCACACTCTACGTGTTCGTTATGGTACTACAATGACTGACAGCTCAAGCGCAAGCACAAGCACAACAGCTGGCGAAGAAGCTCTAAGCCCATTTAAGATTGCTACTGCATATTCTTCAGGCTCAGGCGCTACTGAAGCAAACTACAACGGTGCTGCAACATCTGCATTAGAAGGTAACGGTGGTCGTAACATCAGCGTTCAAATCCTAAAGCAAGTTGTTGAAGCTCGTACACGTAAGCTACAAGCTCGCTGGACTTTTGAAGCTGCACAAGATGCACAAGCTATGCATGGTATTGACGTAGAAGCAGAAATTATGGCTGCACTAGCACAAGAAATTACTGCTGAAATTGATCAGGAAATCCTATTAAGCCTACGTTCACTAGCAAGCACTGAGTTCACTTACAACCAAGCTACTGTTTCAGGTACTGCTACATTCGTTGGCGACGAACACGCTGCACTAGCTGTTCTAATCAACCGTACAGCTAACCTAATCGCTCAGCGTACACGTCGTGGCGCTGGTAACTGGGCTGTTGTTAGCCCAGCTGCACTAACTGTACTACAGTCTGCAACAACTTCTGCATTCGCTCGTAGCACAGAAGGTAGCTTTGAAGCTCCAACTAACACTAAGTTCGTTGGTACTTTAAACTCAGCAATGAAGGTATACGTAGACAGCTACGCTGCTGACACACAAGCAGTTCTAGTTGGTTATAAGGGTTCTAGCGAAGCAGATGCTGCTGCGTTCTACTGCCCATATGTACCTCTAATGAGCTCTGGTGTTGTACTAGATCCATCAACATTCGAACCAGTAGTTAGCTTCATGACTCGTTATGGTTATGTTGAACTATCTAACACTGCTTCGTCTCTAGGTAACGCTGGTGACTATGTTGGTGAAATCAACGTTAGCAACCTATCGTTCAGCTAATAGTTGTTTTAAACAACACAGCAAAAAAAGCCCCGCAAGGGGCTTTTTTTATAACTACAGCATGTGGACTCAAACTGTTAAAACTTTTAAAACAGATATTATTGGATCATGGGAAAAAGAATTATTTTCAAGTACTATGTACCCGTCAAATAAAACCATTGATTGGGTTGACACTGATATTCCACAGAATAAAATAGACGATCGAAAAATTTCTTATACATTTAATAGTCATGGATTTCGCTCTGATGAATTTTTGCACAAAAGCGAGATTAATATATTAACCAATGGTTGCAGTATAACAGTAGGAGTTGGGGTTGACCAACAGCACACCTGGCCATTTGTTTTAAAAAAGTTAATTGAACAAACCGGAAGAACTGTAAGTATTTGGAATTTAGCACTTAGTGGAGCAAGCCCAGATTATGTAGTAAGATCTACATACAAAGTTATTGATATTTTATCTCCTGATTTTACATTTGTTCACTGGCCACCTGCTACAAGACTCGAAGCACCCAGCGATTATAGCCATCAACTTGATCAAACTTTTATATCGTCGAATAAATTTCCTAAAACATTTGTTAACGATATATGGTTAGACCGATATCTTATGCAAAAAAATATTAATTTCATAAAAGAAATTTGTAAAAATTCTTATTTTGCCGATAACCCACTTGGATCCATTTCTAAGGAATTACAAACAATATTTTATGCAGATAGTATGGCTCGGGATGGACAACATCCAGGCGAACAATGGCATAAAGGTGTTGCTGGGTACTTTTTTAAGGTATTCCTTGATAAATATAAATGTTCATAGAACTTATGCGGCACCCACCGCGTAGACCTAGAACGTCATTTATTAAAGGAGAAAACAAATGGGACGTCCACTTAAAATTGCAAAAAGCGCAACTACCGACAATGGTTTTCCATGGGTTGATACTTATAACATTGGTTGTGTTGGCGGCGACACTAGTTTAACTGGTTCTCAAGTTAAAGTACGTGTTAAAATTGGTGCCAACGCAGAAGCCGATGGGTATATTATCCGTCAAAAAGGTGCTTCAAAGTACCTAGTAACCGATGGTACTAACACCGGTGTTTGTACTCTAGAAGACGAAGCCGATGGTTCATTAAACGATGATGGCATGACAGTTACTATTATTCGTCCAGATTCTGGTACTGAACGTCTAGCACGTTTTACTAATAGATACGGTATTAATTTCTCAGGTACTCGTTATGCTCTATCAATGACTGATATTGCTGATGACACAGAAATTAAGGCTGGTACAGCACAAGTTACTATTGACATTGCGCAAATTGACAACGACGAAACTTGGGGTTAATAGATAATATTAACTTTTAGTTAAACACTACCCTCTTAGCGATACATACGTTAAGAGGGTTTTTTAATGACTGCATTTGTGCTAGGTAACGGAAAAAGTAGGAACGGAATTGACTTATTTGCGTTGCGCAAATATGGTGAAATTTACGGGTGTAATGCATTGTATAGAGATTTTGAGCCAGATGTCTTAGTATCAACAGACCCGGCAATTAGTAAAGAAATTCAAATGTCTGGCTGGCCGCGCGGACGACGACATTATACACGAAAGCCTTTTTTAGAATCAGGTTCATTTCCGCTATCTCCAGAATACAAAGGTATGAGTAGCGGCCCAAACGCTTTAAACATTGCATGTAAAGATGGGCATAACAGAATTTTTTTAATTGGTTTTGATTTAGGTAGTGTTAATCCAGTGTTTAATAATGTTTATGCCGACACAAAATTTTATAAGAAATCAACAGATAGTGCTACATTTGGCGGCAATTGGTTAAACCATATTATACGTATTATGGCAGAAAATGCTGATGTACATTTTACTAGAGTTATATCAAACGAAAGCAGGTTAGAAGATAAACTTAAATCCATTCCAAATTTAGATTTTATGCACAAAGACCAGTTTGTCGATGCTCATAAATAACACATAAGAGGAATTTAACATGAGTTATACTAAGCGTGTTGTGGGCAATTACAATATTGAAACCATTGATAATACAGGTGCAGCAGCACATGAAGTTACAGTTACCACTGAAATTTTTCGCGTACTTGGCGATTTAGTAGTAACTGGTCACACAGCAACCGTCAGCGAAACTAATCTAAATATTAGTAACAATACAATATTGTTAAATGAAGGTGAAGCTGGCGCTGGAATTACAGCAGGATCGTCAGGACTTTACATTGATAGAGGATCACTAAGTGACGTTGGGCTCCGCTACGACGAAACAACTAACACCTGGCAAGGCACTAATGATGGCACAAATTGGGAATATTTGTTGTCGTCGTCGAATGGATCAACAGGGTTAACCGCAGTAGTAGAAGACACCACCCCTGAACTTGGCGGCAATCTAGATGTTTTAACAAACAGTATTGTTAGTTCAAGTAATAGAAATATTACGCTCGCACCTAACGGCAGTGGACAAGTAGTTCTAAACACTGAGTTTAGAGTTATTAATACTCCCAGTGCGCCAAACGCAACAGCAGGGTATAATACAGTTTATGCAACATCACCTGGTTCTGGTGGTTCTGGATTATATGTAAAAAATTCTACAGTAAACGATGAATTAGTTTCAAAAGCTAAAGCAATAGTCTTTAGCATTATTTTTTAAGGATTAACAAATGAGTATAGCAACAGGAACAGTAGCAACAGGAACAGCAGCCGCAGTATACACAAGCAGCGGCTCAACTGCGGTTACCTGGGCAACATTCACTAACTATAGCGGCGGTACTGACACATTATCTGTGTATGTAGTTCCAGCAGCAGATGTTGCCGGAGGTGCACAAAACGAACATTTGGTACTTGATTCAGATCCGTTAAACGACACTGAGTCATTTAACTTATATGCTGGCGGTGAAAAGTTATTACTTGACAACGGTGATGCAATTTTTGCTATTTCGTCGGTATCGGGTATTGCTTACGTAATTAGTTATACGAGCATTTAACAGGTGAAAGTTGGACGTTACGTTAAGAATGTTGCCGTTGGCAGCCACAGGGCAGTTGTAATCCCGTCAGGGACAGCATCTGAACGGCCGCTGCACCCTATGTTTGGCAGTTTTAGATTTAATACTACTGCTGGATATTTAGAAGTTTTTGATGGTACCCAATGGGACCACGTAGCGGTAGCAGGATTGTCTAACGTTATTGTTGATAACTTCACTGGTGATGGATCAACAATAATATTTGGGTCAATGACCAATGCAGTTGATAGCGAAACGGATGTTCTGGTATTCGTTGGCGGCGTATACCAAGTACCAACTACAAACTACACAGTCGATGGAAGTTACGATATTACGTTTACCTCTGCAATACCAAGAAATGTTCCAATAAACATTATTCATAACTTAAACTCAACAACCGCATAATATAATGGCTATTAATAGAATTACCGCAGCAATGCTAGGAACAACAAACGAAGAACAAAACAAATATGTTCTCGCGACCGACGGCAGCGGAAATTTATATTGGACAGCAGTACAAACCAATGGCGCTGATATTCAGTTAAACTGGCCAGACGACAGTACTTTATGGCCAACTGGTGCAATTCGAGATTGGTCTGAATTTACTACAGTTACCACAGCCATCGATGACCTAAACGAATTAGCAGCAAATATTATTAACAATACGGCAGTTACTAATGTTGAATTCGTTGCAAATCCGACAGCCGGCGGCGCTGGAACAGCAGTAACATTAACTATTACCGCCGACGGAAATCCTGATAGATATACAATTAATTGGGGAGACGGAAATACAACCACCGGAACAGCAGATAACACCCCAACCCACACTTATTCGTCAAATTCCGGTAGTCCGTATACTGTAAATGTAACTGCTTATAACAGCAACGGCTCTGGCAAAGGAAGCACAAATACCAAAGAGCGTAATGATTACATTGTAATTTACACAGCAGATCCTGTAGTGAGTTATGATTTCTATAGATCTTCGTCAGGTGGTACAGCATTAAGCGGAAATAATTTATATGTTATCGAAGGCGAAAGTCTTTATATGGATAATAATACAACTAATATTGCCGCTGCTACGGTTGATTATACAATGGATTGGGGTGACGGCAGTTCAAGTACTAGTATTACTTCTGACTCAGTGGCAGGTGGTACAGCAGGCGCACGTCTACAACATACATGGAGTGCAGGAACTAGCTCGGGTAACGGAAAAGATACCACACGGTTAACATTAAACAATCATAGTACTGCGGATCCTGCTGTAATACCTAGTAGTAACACAGTACGCTTAAAAGTATATGCAAGTAACCCAACTGCTCCATATGGTTTAACAGAAACTTCAATTGGATTTTCGGGGTCAGTTGGTATCAATCCAAGGTTAGCAGTAGGATTCACTGACAATACATCTGCTGCAATATACTCGGCAGGCGACGATGTTAATCGTACAATAGCAACTACCGGTGATATTGAATCAACAGTACCAACATCGTATACCTATAATCCAGAATCCGGAATATTAAGTGCTAAAGTTAATGGAAATTTAGATGGATCTGTAACATTATCGGCATCATTAACACCACTTACTAACACAAGTCTTGTTGTCACAGAAGTTGATGATTATAACCTGTTAGATAGTTACGGAAATAGTGTATCGTTTGATAATAGCATTTATTATCCGGGTGCATTTTCAGGATTCAAAGCAAAAGTATCAAAAACTGCAAGCAGCATTTCGGTTGGTGTAAACAGTTTTCAACTAACACATTCAGCAGGCGAGTCAACAGATCCTGTTGGGTTTGTTAAAGACGATTTAACAGCAATACCTACAATAGATATTAGTAGCGCCATGTTAACAGAAAATGTTAGCGGAACTTATCGGTATATTTCAGGAATTCCGTATTATAATAGCGGAAGTCCTAGTTTAACATTATCGGGTGTTTTAATTTCAGACTTAGTCGGACAATGTTACACTAACCAAGCAAGCATTGTTGAAGTTAATGACGGTACTAATCAAGAAGGCACATCAGCAAACGCTGTTGTTGAGTCTTTTTACAGTTATGCAGATATTGATGGTGCAACAACTATGTTATCGGGTGGTACTCCAAAGGTTAATATTGGAACTTCGACCCCGTATGCAATTGGCGATTTAACAGTACCGATTACGTTAAGTACAGTCAGAACAGTAAGCCGTATTAAAGTGTTGGCAAAAAATGTTAATGGAACAACTGATTATACCAACGACTTGGCAGTTAATGTACAGGTTCATAAATCATCGCAGTCAGGTGTTAACGAAATTTCTATTCCTGTGTCAGCTGATTTAGGCAACGGAGTATATGCAGATAACGGTGTCCGTGTATTTGATTTTAATGTCGATAGCACAGATACTCCTGCATTTAGCAATGCTACAAATTATTATACAAATAATGTATATACTGAGTTAAGTGACCCAGGCGTTGCTGGAACTAAAGAAGCAACAGTTAGACTTGGAGTATTAACACATGACATTACGGACTATAGTACAAATTATTTGCCAGTAGGTCCGGATAGAAGTGCAGATACAGGAACGCAATATTTTACATTCGCTTTCCGCAGACAAGCAGTAGCAAACTTTTCAGTAAGAATTGTATCAGCTACTGGCATCTCAGGATGTTGGATTGCTGCACCCAATACTGCAATTGATAATACGTCGACGTTAAATGGATGGTTAGATTGCAGTACACAATATGCTGGATCAGGTATTCCCGGTGCTGACACTAATAGTGGAGGCAACGGCAGCAATGGCTGTGCGTTGACAGGAGCAGATAGAATTACTGCTGGTAGTAGTTTAAACACCTATTACACAATGACATTAGGAACAGAAAATATGAGCAACTCTACAGGTAACGTAGTTCTTGTTCGTATTGCATTAAGTAGCGGAGAAAGCATTACCGCATTAGAAGTATCAGAGGGTAACAATTAATGGCAATTTCTGACAACCAAAAAGTTGACTATTTGTGGAAAAAAATTGGTTATTCTGCTACAAAGACAGATACTAATGCTAACAAACTTGGCCCAAATGAAGCTATCCCGTCGCCGTTGTTATTACGTGGCGATAATGTATGGGCAAACTCTGCTGACATTCCAACAGTTATGCCGGCAAGCTCGGCTGGTGTTGTTACAGTATATCCAACAAGTGCACCGCAAGAATGCACAATGGATAATACAGCAACAACAAACAGAACATGGAAAACTGGTTTAATAGATTGGATCCCACCGGAGTTTGGATCTACATACCAAGTAAAAGTTTATATTCACACTAGCAGTGATGCAGCAAACGCAGCCGCTAGTGGTACACAAGTGTTTGCAACAGGTTCAGGAAATAATGACGAGTGGTTCTTCGACTATCAGTCGGGTGTTTTACATTTTATTGGCAGTAGCCTTCCTAACGGCGTTAGTTTTACAGGCAAATCAGTATACGTATCTGGATCTCGTTACACTGGCAACAAAGGTGTAAGTTTAACTGGTGATTTTGTTTTTACGAATAATGAAATATCATTGGACCCTGATGATATTATCGTATTTGATTCGACTAAAGGCCTTGTAATACCAACAGGTACTCCAGCCGAACGTCCTGCTTCTGCCCCTGTTGGCACAATAAGATTTAATACTAATAACGGAAGTCACGAGTATTGGACAGGTACAGAATGGGCTATACTTAATGATCCATTGGCTGGATTTGCAGTTCAAGAAATTATAGGAGACGGTACCACAACAGATTTTGTATTGGATCAAGAAGTTACTAATGCATCGACAATTGTAATAACCATTGGTGGTCTGGTACAAACTCCAGGAGTGGCATATAGTCTTATTGGAACAGATACTGTTAGATTTGTTGAAGCGCCAATTGACACAGACGAGGTTTCTGTACGATTTTTTGGTAGTACTAGAAATGTTTATATTTCATCACTATCGAGCCCAAGTTTTACGTCTGAAGTTACATTAGCTGACGATAATTTTACTGTTAATATCGGCGGCAATGATATTTTAACAATTACTAGCACGCAAACAACATTAGTTGGAGATCTATTACCGGCTAATAATGAAACACATGATTTAGGTAGCTACACTCAGAAGTGGAAGGACCTACATCTTTCGGGTAGTTCTATATTTTTAGGTAATCTAGTACTTCGGGATAACGGTGACGGAACATTTGGAGTTTATAATAAAGTTGATGGCTCTGAAGCGTCGATTACTATCACTTCCGAAGATGCAGAAAAGTGGACTACAGCTAGAACAATTACTGTCAATGGTGCAGTTACAGGTAGTGTTACACTTGACGGTAGCAGCGATGTTACATTAACAACAACATTAAATTTAACAGGAGCACCAACTGCTCCTACAGCAATCGCAGGAACAAGCACAACACAAATTGCTACAACTGCATTTGTAACAACTGCGGTTGATACAGCAATTACAAATCTAATAGATGACGCTCCAGGTGTTCTAGACACATTAAATGAATTAGCAGCAGCGATTGGTAATGATGCTAATTTTATTACAACAATTAATGATAATATTGATTCTAAATTAAACATATCCGGTGGAACAATGACAGGTTCTATTGATATGGGGTCGCATAGTTTAACCGGATTACCAACTCCAACATCGTCAACAGATGCTGTTACTAAAACATATGTAGATAGCGCACTAGCTGATACATTGTCGGGTAGCATCGTTCTAGGTACAAATACCACTGGTGACTTTATTTCAAATATCTCCGCCGGTGAAGGTATTAATGTTAGCGGAACGTCGGGTGTATCTGCAGAAGTTGTTATTTCAGCTGAGGATGCGTCGGCAACAAATAAAGGTATCGCAAGCTTCGCTGTAAATGATTTTACGGTCAATGATGGCAATGTAACACTGGTCGAAGATCGTTTATATGACTTAGTTGGCGAAGTATTCACTGGAAACTCTGTTGAAGGCATTATTACTACGTTTAATGATACAACTGAAAAAGTTGATATATCAGTTACTGACTTTGATATTACGCTAATAGGCGACGTAACTGGTTCGACTTCAGTGACAAACTTTGGTTCGAACATTGTAATTAATACAACATCAAATGCAATCGTTGGTATCACAATACAAGATGATTATGTTGATTTAGGTGATTCTGGAACAGTTGATACGCTAAGTTTTAACGGAGACAACATTGCACTTGTTCGATCAGGTAATACTGTTACTGTTGAAGTAGATGCTGGATTAACAGAATCAGATGTTCGAGACACAATTGGTGATACTGTTAAAGGAACGATTCGAGATCCAGAAACTGAAGTCGAAACCGAATCGGGTATTACTGTAAATTATGATTACGAAAACAATACAGTTGAATTAGGCGTTAGAGAATTTGATATTACACTAGTTGGTGATATCACAGGTTCAGGTACTGTATCAAGACTACAAGACGTAACAATTACTACAGTTGCTGACTTTATTGCTGGTATTACTGTACAAGATGATAATGTCGATCTTGGATCCATTGGAACTGTTAATACTTTAAGTTTTGATGGTAGTAATATCATTGCTACACGTAATGGCAACAAAGTTAATATTAATGTTCCAACTGGGTTAACTGAAAATGATGTACGCGATACTATCGGTGCAACTATTAAAGGACATGTTCGCGATCCAGATACCGAAATTGAAACCGAAACTGGTATTACCGTAAACTATGACTCAGAAAATAATACAGTCGAGTTAGGCGTTAGAGAGTTTGATATCAATTTATCTGGAGCGATAACGGGTAGTGCAACAGTATCTAAATTACAAGATGTAACCATTATTACAGATACTAATGCAATCGAAGGGATAACAGTTACTAAGAATAGTACAGCAGTTGGATCAATAGAACAAATTAAATCTTTAAATTTTGTTGGCGCTAACTTAGAAGTAGGAGTTAGTAACACAGATTCGTCTGTACTTGATATTTCAGTTACTGGTATTGTTGATGAAAACTCGATTGTAGATATCATTAAACCTAAACTTGCAGGTGGTCACGACGGACTTACTGTGAGTTATGATAATTATGATAGAACATTTGATTTAGCAATTAATCCAATTACCGTTACACTTGCTGGCGCAGTTAATGGCTCGGGTACGATTACATTCGATGGTTCAGGAACAGACAGTACATTAAACATTAATACATCGCTTGGTGGAGGAACTGCTGAAATTGCAGTTTCTGATGAGTACGAAACGCAAGGAACTGTATCATCGATTAACTTTGTCGGCGGTGGCATTACTACAGCAGTGAGTTTAGACGGAACGACTGCAACAGTTTATGTTCCAAACTCGCCTGCTAATGAGCCATTCCTAACTGTTGAAGCAGGAAGTGAAAATATTCCTAATGCCAGACGTTTGGTAGCTGGCACTGGTATTAGTATCACTGACAGCGGAGCAGGAAATGCATTAACAATTAGTGCGTCTAGTGACGCGATTCTAGCAAGAAGCCAGGTTGCACAAGACAATACGCTAGTCGGACAACAAATTGAACTGAATTTTAAAGGAAGTCGTTTTATACAACCAGTCATTGAAGATGACGGTGACAATGATAGAATAAATATAACTATCTACGATATTAAGGAATATTGGTTTAGAGCTGATTTTGATTGCGGTAACCTAACTGACGATGAAGGTGCTATATTAAATATGGGCAATGATCTAAAGAAAGGTATCTTTGAAACTAAACCAGATCTAGGTTCAATAGCATAACAGGATTAATATGGCAAGTCAATTACAATTTAGAAGAGGCACAGAGTTAGAGCATGATTCGTTTACTGGTGCAGAAGCCGAGATTACAGTAAACACAACTAATAAAAGTGCTCACGTACATGATGGCGTAACAGCCGGCGGTATTGAACTAGCTCGTGCTGATTTAAATAACGTCGACGATGCTACATTTTTAGCAAAAGCAGTAGCAGCAGGGGTTGAAGCTGGCGGCGGTGGCGCCATAACAGCAACCGTTACTGGAATTACAAATGCAAATCCTGCTGTAGTAACTACTTCAACTGCCCATGACTTTGCGGAAAACGCACAAGTAACATTTGTAGATGTTACTGGTATGACCGAAGTAAATGGTGTTTCATTTTATATTGATGTACTAACTGCAACAACATTTGCGTTATACACTGATGTAACCTTGTCAACAACTTATAATGCAATTGCAAATAATTCATATTCTAGTGGAGGTACAGCTACCGCTAGTGCGCCAATTGGTGCTCCATCAACAGCAGCATATGTTACAGTAGGTAACAATGCTACATTGCCAAATGAGCGGGCATTAAACGCCGGCAATGGTATTACTATCACTGATGGTGGCGCAGGCGGCGGCATCAGTGTTGCTGCTAAACTTTCGTCGACGGTTCCGAGTAATTTAGGTTCAGCAGCCGCAGGTGTTTCGACTAACATTGCTCGCGCTGATCACGTACATGCTATGCCATCTGCTAGCGATGTAGGCGCTGTTCCAACAGCTAGAACAGTTTCAGCAGGATCAGGGTTAAGTGGCGGCGGCGCATTAAGTTCAGACATTACACTAGCGTTAGATGCAGATATCGGCGACTTGGGTAATGTTACTATAACTTCAGCAGCTAACGGCGACATTTTAATTTATAACTCAGCTACTTCTGCCTGGGAAAATAGTTCAGCACTTGCTCGCTTAACAATTGAAAATGCTGGTTCTGTAGTAGGTACAGAATTAGCAATCACAAAATTAAATTTTACAGGTACTGCGATTTCAGACGGTTCTGTTGTAGTATCTGCCGAAGCAGGCAATAACTCTCAAGTAAACGTTAGCATTCCTCGCATTTATACAGAAGAACAAATCCAAGATATTGTTGGCGCAATGGTGTCAGGAAATACCGAAAGCGGCGTTACCGTAACATATGATGATGCAAATGGCAAACTAAACTTTGGAAACGACTCATTTGAATTATCTTTAACAGGTGACGTTCAAGGAACGGCATCAATTGACCATACTGGCAATGTGTCAATGACCACTACTATTTCTGCTGACTCGGTTGCTCTTGGAACCGACACAACAGGTAACTATGTGTCAACACTAACTGCTGGCACTGGGCTAAGTCTAACAAATGCTGCCGCTGGCGCAGAAGGTGCACAATACACAGTATCCTTAAATTTAGATGGTAATTCTAGCTTATCTGAATTTGTTGCTGACACAGTTGGTAGCATGGTTACTTCTAACACCGAATCGGGTATTAGTGTAACTTACCAAGATACTGACAATACACTAGACTTTGACGTTGCTGATTTTACTATTACATTAACTGGTGATGTTACCGGTACCGGAACTGTCACTAATTTAGGCAACGTATCATTTGCAACACAAGTAGCTAATGATACGATTGCATTAGGTACAAAAACTACCGGTAACTATGTAGCTACGCTAACAGCTGGTAGCGGCATTGCAATAACAAACGGAGCAGCTGGACTTGAAGGATCTGCATATACAATTGCACTTGATTTAGGTGGTGCTAGTGGTCTTGATGAATATATTTCTGATACTATTGGTACAATGGTTACATCTAATACAGAATCAGGTATTAGTGTAACTTACCAAGATGCTGATAATACACTGGATTTTGATGTTGCTGACTTTACCATTACTTTAGGTGGTGACTTATCCGGTAATGTTACTATTACTAATTTAGCTAGTGCTACACTCACCGCTCAAATTGCAGCCGATGCAGTAGAACTAGGTACTAATACTACTGGTAATTATGTTAAATCTATTTCAAACGGATCGTATATTACCGGAGCAGGAGCATCTGAAGGTGCAGAAATTACACTAGCAGTTGATGCTACTTCTGCTAACACAGCAAGTAAGGTTGTTGCACGTGATGCGTCAGGAAACTTTAGTGCTGGAACTATTACTGCAAACTTAACAGGTACAGCAACATTAGTTAACTGCACAGCAAATAATACAGCTAACGAATCTGTTTATATTGCATTTGTTGATGGTGCAACCGGCTCGCAAGGTATTGAAACAGACACAAATTTAGTATATAATCCAAGCACTAATACATTAACAGTTGACAATTTTGCAGGTACAGCAACATTAGTTAACTGCACAGCAAATAATACAGCTAACGAAACAACCTATATTACTTTTGTTGACGGAGCAACAGGATCGCAAGGACTAGAAACTGATACTGGATTAACATACAACCCGAGTACAGGATCATTAACCGCAACTGAATTTAACGGAACAGCCACGTCGGCGGAGTATGCTGACTTGGCAGAAAGATACTTAGCAGACGACAATTATCAAGCAGGAACAGTTATTGCTGTCGGCGGCGAAGCAGAAGTCACAGCAGCACATGCAGGCATTGCACATTCAGTATTAGGTGTTGTTTCAGAAAATCCTGCTTATTTAATGAACAACACTTTAGAAAATGGACTTGCTATTGCACTTAAAGGACGTGTAAAGGTTTTGGTGTTAGGTGAGGTAAATAAAGGTGACAGGTTAGCCCCATCGACTAGTGCAGGCTATGCTATTACTAATAATGACCGCAATGCATGGTCATTTGCTATAGCACTAGAAAACAGCTCTACAGGTGTTGTAGAAGCGGTTATACTTTAGTAAAACACTCAATTACCCTTTAAAAAATAAGGGCTTACACGCCCAGATATCCCTTTTTACGATAAATACGAGCAGCATATGTAAAAATGCTTATAGGGGATATTCAATATGGCTATTACACGTATTAAAAATAACCAGATTACCGATGTAACAATTGTAGGTAGCGAAAAGCTAGTTAACAAATCAGTTACTTCAGGTAAGTTGGAAGATAATTTAACATACGGATCAAATTTAACAATTACAGGTAACTTAACAGTTAACGGATCGTCAACGACAGTTAACTCGACCACCGTAACTGTTGACGATCCAATTTTAGTACTTGCGCCAGATGCATCGGGATCCGGTGCACTTGACTTAGGTATTATCGGCGAACGCGGTGCAGATATTAATGTTGCGTTTGTGTGGGACGAATCGGCAGATTCGTGGGTAGCTGCGTTTACCAACGATGCAGATTCAAGTACAACTATCACTGTTTCAGATTATGCTGACTTGCGTGTCGGCGGAATGGCAATTGATGATAATGCTACTGTTGGCGGTACACTTACTGTAACTGGCGCTGTTACAATGAGCAACAACTTAGGAATTACAGGCGACTTAACTGTTGCTGCAATTACTGCTTCTGGCGCTGCTGATTTCAATGGTGATGTTACACTAGGTAACTTAACAATTGATGGTTCAAGCACAATTGATGCTGGTGCTAACAAGATCACTAATATGGCTGATCCAACTGCTAACCAAGATGCAGCAACTAAAGCATACGTTGACGCTGTTTCATCATCGGGCTGGGACATCAGCGATGGCACAAATAGTTCTACTATTTCTGGCGGCGATACACTAACATTCAACGCTACAGCAAACGAAACTACAGTTGCAGTATCGGGCGACTCTGTAACAATTGGTTTGCCTGATTCAGTTACTATCGGCGACGCACTAACTGTTACTGGTGCTGCTACTG